>Ga0068860_100000315_pt1 | contig 66160 bp, 51 predicted proteins | sample KBSSwiS32_FD_66597 | JGI IMG/M metagenome (GOLD analysis project Ga0068860, IMG submission 66597) | Switchgrass rhizosphere microbial communities from Kellogg Biological Station, Michigan, USA - KBS Switchgrass S3-2 | ecosystem: Host-associated > Plants > Roots > Rhizosphere > Soil ... | reverse complement strand
TTACGGTCCGCGAAACCTTGAACCGGTCCGCCAATTCCCGTTCAGACGGCAGACGTTCCCCCACCTGGATCTGCCGGGAGACGATTGCATCGGTTAACTGCTCCGCGACCTTGTCGGATAGGCTCGGCTCGCGAGTGACACGGCGAAAAGGATGCATGGACGATTCGATCACGGAAACTGCTCCTCGGGAATCTGGCACGCCATCGTACCGGATTCCAGTCAAAAGTACTGGTGGAGCCTAAGGGCCCGCTAAAGGCGATTGAGCCACGCCTTATGGTATGCCATCATACCTATGCTGCCGGTGCAGGAAAGCGTCGGCCCTCCATCACGGAAGCCATTGGAGGTTAGGGCGCTTATGAACAGCTACAGAACATTGAGGCAGGAGCGATTTTCTGGCATCCGATGAGGCTTCTTTCAGGATAGCGGCCAACTCGTCCTCGATGGAGGCGATCTTGCCTAATAGCGCGTTGAGTGATCTCGTAACACGTGGCGGAGTCGGACCCGTGTGGTCCAACGGACACGAGATCCTGCGTCGTATTTTCGTCACGGTGCGCGATCGCCGTTGGCAAGAAATCGCACCGACGCGTTGGGATAGCGAAGTCGATGATGCACGGCGCACGATAACAGTGGCGGCGCGTCACACCAACGACCAAGTTGATTTCGAGTGGTGGGGAACCTTTCATACCACGGAGGACCGGCGAGAGTTGGGCTTTGAGTTTGCTGGCAAGGCGCTGCGCGATATGGAGATCTGCCGGCTGGGGCTGGTGGTTCTCCATCCCGTTCAATCGATGGTCGGCGCACGAGTGACTGCAATCAGTGCACAGTCGGAGCAGAGTCTCTCGGTTGCTAACGTGATTTCACCTCAACCCATAATCAACGGCATTCCGAAGGCAATGACGGAGCCGTTTTCTGAGCTTCTCATCCAACGTTCCGATGTAGGTTCACTCGCGGTCCGATTTGAAGGAGATCTGTTCGAGCTGGAAGATCAGCGCAATTGGGGCGATGCCTCTTTCAAGACGTATTGCACGCCGCTACGGCTGGGATTTCCACGCACTGTGAGGGCCGGCACATCAATCGCGCACACGGTTCAAATTTGCTTCACACCCGCATCGGCACGCGAAAGGTCAAATAGGTTCGCGCCTGCGGGGGTGACCACAGCGCCAGGAATATTTCCCGCGGTGGGCCGTGAAATACGGTCTCTCTCACCTCAAGCTCAGCCTGATAGAGATTCGCCCGCTTGGCATCACGTCCATTTCGTAGTGCCCGGAGAGCAGCCGGTGGAGGCCCTTCGGGAGATTCTGGAGTCAGCGCCGTCGGCGAAGATCGAGCTCGGCATTGAAACGGGAGGGGAACAGACGCGATCAGGCGATATGTGTGCCTTGATCTCTGCATATCACTCGCGTATCGCGCGGTTTCTTGCATACGGAGTGCATACGTCAGTTCCAAACGCCACGGTGCTTGAGTCCTGGCGTCAACAGATGCAGACATCAGCCGCTCTGCGAGAAGTTCCAGTGCTGGCCGCTACACGGGGCTATTACGTCGAATTCAACAGAAAGGTCGCGCTCGATTCACAGCTGTCCGGAATGGCCTTTCCGTTGACGGCGACCGTACATTCGGACGATGCCGCAACGATAGCTGACAATGTGGCCACGATCTGCGATATGGCCGAGACGGCGCGCCATTTGACACAGCAAAACGAACTCGTGGTCGCACCCCTCGCGCTGTACCATCCGGCATCCATGGTCCCTCAGCATTTTCCGCGGACCCTAATTATCCCATGGCTTGCGGCCACCATGATCCATTGTGCTCTAGCGCGGATCACATCTGTCACCCTGTCGGAGGATGTGGTGACGGCTCTTGCTTCAACGGACCTTTATGCTTTGCCTTTTCTTTCCTCTCTGGTTGAATCCGCCGGGCTCGAAATAGTGCCACTTGAATCAGACCTGCCGTCCCGAATGCACGCTGCTGTATTCAAGTCGGTAACTGAGAGGCCTAGTCGGATTCTGGCGGCCAACGTCAACGCGCAGCCTGTTAGGTTTACGTTGGCGCAGACTGGGCTAAAAGCGAAAACAGGAAGGGACGCGGCAACGGGAGCTTCCTTCGCAGTTAACGAGAGAGAAATCGAAATTCCTGGTTTCGCGACCGTATGGATTGAGCTCGCCGGATCTGGGGGCTGACTTGGTCTCGGTCCATGTGGTATACCATCATACCAGTGGGTAGCAGGTGACCGGGATGATCAAACGCACGAGCCTCGTCTGGAAGCGCCCTCACCTGAGCGACGCCGAGTTTCGGCGAATTTGGTTGGGCGAGCACGTGAAGTATGCAAAGCAGCTTCCGGGTGTACGCGAGTACACCATCGATTTTGTAAGCGAAGGTCCCAGTGAAGCCCCCTCCGCGATTGCTACTCTGCGCTTTGATTCTCGTGACGCGCTCGAGGCCGCATTCAGCGTGCCACATCTCAAGGACAATCTGCTGCGTACCCGCGAGCAGTTCGCGGAGTCCGTTCAGGTGGTAATCGTGGAAGAGTGCACGGTAGTGCCCCGCATTTCCGGAGACGTCCAATGAGCGATCACGACCCTCGTGGCCGCAGCCGTGCCGTGCTCGACGGTCCGCAGCGCGCTGGCGCGCGGGCCATGTTGCGCGCATTCGCTCTGACCGATGACGACTTTCGCAAGCCGCAGATTGGTGTCGGCGCCACTTGGAACAAGGTCACACCGTGCAACGCAGGTCTCGATGTTTTGCGTATCGCGGCCGCCCAACGACTCAACGAGAAGGGTGTAGTCGCTTATGAGTTCGACACTATTTCGGTATCCGACGGTATATCGATGGGCAGCGAGGGTATGCGTGCCTCGCTGGTCTCACGCGACTGGATCGCCGATTCGGTCGAGCTCGTAATGCGCGCTCATGGCTACGACGGTCTGCTCGGTATTGCCGGCTGTGACAAATCAATTCCCGGCATGCTCATGGCTATCGTGCGTCTCGATGTGCCAGCCGTATTCGCCTATGGTGGGTCGTTGGCGCCGGGGCGCGTCGAGAATCGCGACATCTCGCTTCAGGACGTATACGAAGCGATTGGCGCACACGCCCAGGGATTAATCAGTAGTGAGCAACTCGAAGTGGTGGAAAAGGCCGCTTGCCCGGGTATTGGTACCTGCGCCGGCATGTTTTCGGCTAACACGATGGCTTCCGTCAGCGAAGCCCTAGGGCTGACTGTGCTCGGTATGGCGGCGCCACCGGCCGCCGCCTCACAAAGATTCCAGGTGATACATGAAGCTGCTGACGCTTTACTTCATGCGGTACAGGCAGGCATTCGTCCATCCGACGTGTTGACCCGTAAGTCACTGGAGAATGCCACTGCGGTTGCCTGCACATTGGGTGGCTCTACCAACGCGTGTTTGCATTTGCTAGCCATCGCTGCAGAGGCAGGCATTGATTTCACCTTGGCGGACATTGATGCTGTCAGCCGGCGCACGCCCCAGCTCGCCGATATGAAACCGGCGGGGCGCTTCATGATGCGGGAACTGCACGTCGCAGGTGGCGTGCCAGCCGTAATGCGCGAGCTGCTCTCCGCGGGTCTGCTGCATGGGGAAGCGCTGACAATTTCAGGGCGAACGATCGCTGAGCAAGTTGCAGCTTTCCCGCCCGGTCAGCCTCATCCGGTGTTGCGTACGCATGCCAACGCCATCAAGCCTCGAGGCGGTTACGCTATCCTCACAGGTTCGCTAGCGCCCGACGGGGCGGTGACCAAGATTGCAAATGAGGGTCGCATGTACCACAAGGGCCCCGCACGCTGTTTCGATTCCGAACAAGAAGGTGCAAACGCCGTACGCAGTGGCGACATCGGCCGCGGCGATGTGGTTGTGCTTCGCTATGAAGGGCCAGTCGGTGGTCCTGGCATGCCAGAGATGACCGCTCTCACTGGCGCCATCGTCGGAGCTGGACTGGGTGGGGACGTTGCCGTGATAACTGACGGTCGCTTCGGCGGCGGCACCAAGGGTTTGTGCGTCGGGCACGTAGCGCCCGAGGCGGCGCTCGGTGGGCCGTTGGCCCTGGTTCGTGACGGCGACCTCATCGAAATCGATGTCGAGCAAGGGAGTATTCACGTTCAGGTTTCGCCCGACGAGCTTCAAAAACGCCGTAGGAGTTTCCGTTCCCCGGCACCGCGGCACCTGAACGGTGTTCTCGCCAAGTATGCGCGGCTTGTTACCTCCGCCTCGAGGGGAGCTCGCTGTGTCCCATGACGGCTGAGAACGGATCTGGCGCTGCTTGGTTGATTCGCGACCACGCTTAGTCACTTGGAGCCGCTCTGGAAGTGGAAGGCATCGGCAGTTTGAGTAACCCCTGTAGAAGTGTGCGGTGCACCGGGGCTGCGGCGAGAACTGGAGGAAAACATGACAACAGATTGGAAGTTGCGCCCGCTTCAAACTCAAGGCGTAACTCTTCTCCGGCCCGAAACCCTGTTTGGGCTGCAAGATAAAGTCGCAATCGTGACGGGCGCCGGCGGAGGACTAGGTTCGTGGTTGTCCGCCGGCCTCGCTGCGGCAGGTGCTCACGTATTCATGACAGACCACCCTCGGAGCTCAATGCGCGGTGTCGCCGACACCATCCGCGAATCGGGCGCCGAAGTCCGCGAGCATCAATGCGACTTGATGGATAGCGATGCCGCTGAGCAGATAATCGCAGCCGCGGTTGCAGAATTTGGTCGCGTCGATGTTCTCGTAAACAATGCCGGCACAAATAGACGCGAGCCAATTTTCGAAGTCTCTCGGCAGACCTGGGACCTGATTGCAACCGTTGATCTGCGTCTGCCTTACGAGCTTTCACGTGCGGCGGCGAAAGTCATGGCACAACGCGGAGGTGGCGGGTCCATCATCCATATTGGCTCATTGAACAATGCAATCGGGCTGCAGGGAGTGTCAGTCTATGGAGCACATAAGGCAGCTCTATGTCAGCTCGCGAAATCGATGGCCATCGAATGGGCGGGCTATCGAATTCGCGTAAACGCACTGTGTCCCGGCTTCATGCTCACGCCGTTGTCCAAGCCGCTATGGGATGATCCTAAAAAGGGTAGTTGGATTCTTGAGCGCAGCCTTTTAAAGCGGCCCGGTTACGCCGAGGAATTGATTGGTCCCCTGCTCTTGCTCGCGTCCGAGGCCGGATCGTTCATCACCGGCCAAACGATATATGTGGAAGGGGGGTGGCTAGCTGGAACTTCCTGGGCAGAGCCGCCGTCCGATGAACGATGACTGCGCTCAGTGCCTTCTGCGAAACGCGACTAGCCGCGCAATGCCATCTTCAATTTTTACGCGGGGACTCCAACCAGGCAGACTCGTTCCCCGCCAAGGCCTTACGCGCCGCGACGGTATGCTAGGAGAGCCTCGTTCGAGTGCGAGCTTGCGCCCGCCAATCCGTTCCAAGATCGCCATCAACTCTGTAGCAGTCATATACGGACCTGAGTTTATGGAGTAGTGAGATAAACCTTTCTTCTTCGGAATGTCGCCTACTTCACAGATTCGCATGGCCAGTATCAATGCGCTTGCGGCGTCTTCCACGTGGACGAGGTCCACCCAGGCTTCGCGGTCATGTAAAACCAAAGGAACTCCGTCCATGCACGCAGCTACCATTTCCGTCAAGAGCGTTGGGCGCGGGTCAAACTCGCTATATATATTCGGTAAGGTAAGCGCGATTGCAGCGAAATCGAAAGCATCTGCATAGTATATCAACAGGTCTTCGAACGCCTGTTTTGTTGCGGCGTAAAGGTTAAACGCGTGATAACTTCCGTCTTCACTATGTTGTAGGTATGACCCAGTAGTGACAAATCGAAGACAATCGGTGTACCTCGCTGCCTCCAGCAGTTGTGTGCCGAAGAGAACATTGGCGTTGATAAACGGAGTGACGTCAGTACTTAAGTGCTCCCGCCGCGCCAGCGCTGCAAGATGAAAGACGACGTGAGGCCTCACTCGTTCAAACACTGCGATCAGTGTCTCTGTCCGGCCGTCGATCTTATGGAGCCGGCAGTTCTTAATCGATGCGGCCGGTGTTGAGATGTCCTGCCTGGTCAGTCCGTGGACTTCGACGCCTGAGGCGACGAGCTGACTTGAGAGCTCAATTCCCAGGTGCCCCGTGATCCCGCTAACGATGGCCCGCCACACAACGAGTTAGCCTGCAGCCACTTTGAAGGTGGCAGCGTAGAGCATACGGCCTTGGCATATCAACCCGCTCAACCAGCGGAACCGGAATTCGTCGAACGTCGGCATTCGCCTCCCTACTACATGCGTATTACGGAGATGAGTTTGACGAATGTCCACGCAATCTCCGAGATCGCAAAACCGCCACGGGCGGGGTGCTCCTTGGCAGGGTGATGAATCAATTAAGTCGTTCACAACGGATCGGTTGTTCCAATACAAGAGGAATGCGGCTCGTCATGATTATCTTATCGCGCCTGGAAGGATGCTTGTCCATGGCATCGTTCTGAAGCAACGACAACACCAATTTTCCAGTGACAGACACCTTGAATGACGGTCACACCAGGTTGCGCTTGCTACAAGATCATTACCATCGACGCCGAAATCTGTCCCTTAATGTGGGGACTCGAGATCAGTGAAAGAATCCGGTCACAAGCAAAGGCTTGTCGGACACTTCTTCGCCAATAACGAAGTCGTTGGTCTCGTTGTGGGACTCGAGCAGTGCCGTACTGGGAGGGCTATGGAAGTGAGCAGGAAAGGTTGGTCCGAAAGGAGGAAGTTAGTCGGTAATTTCCGAAATTTGGAGTACCTGTCCAGCGGGTGCGAATCCCGCCCGGCCAAAGCGAAGACCCGCAGGCCGGTAGCGAGCCTTGCGACGACGTGGGTAACTACGGCGGCATACGTGGGCGCGCGAGGGCGTGAGCCGTGGGACGCCTTTAAGCGGGCGGTTGACGATGTGTTATCTTGGGGACACATAGCCGAAGCAACTGGTACGGAAGTCGGCGCCGTGAACCGGAATGGTGTAGCGCCTAACTCGTGCGCTAGTTCATCTTCTCCCCGTGTGTGACCTCACCTGCGTTGCATCGAGCACGAGCAACCAGTCGCCAGAGGCCGGGAGTGCCTCTGGCCGGTACGCGTCTAGTAGAATATGCTTGTCCCGGCCGAAGTCATCCCAGCCGGAAACTTTCCCTGCCGGAAGCTGCGCGCTGGACCCTTTGAGATCGCCGCGGTGCAAACCTCGAGCGTCATAGAGCTGGCGCGCCAGAGCGGAGTCTTTGATTAGTATCGGACTGCGCCGCAGTTCAAAGTGAGCGAAACGCTGGCCTGGGCTATGTCCGGGATGCAGGAGACCTGCACTTCCGGCAGCCATTCCAGCTACATCCACAATGGGCGTCGTATACGTCGCCTGACCATCGGTGATTGAAGCCACGGCTTTGCTGCCCCGCACTTCAGCACTCAATTTGATGCGGCCACCGATCGTCGGAATCGACGTCTTCCCCAGTTGCCGCCCGTCACTACCGTTGCGACGATCCAGCAGATACACAGCTTTCTCCTCCGGGGAATATTTCGCGGCGACGTACGTGTCGGCATCCCGAAAGCGTAGGACCAGCCCCGCTCCAGCATCGCTTGCAACGTCAACCGACGCGACCGCATTTGTCTCGCTAATCTTCTTCAGCGTCATGAGTATTTCGCCGTTCGCGAAGAGTGCGCCTGGATCAAATACAGCCTTCTCTGGACCATGTTCAGTCCACGCGGCATTTTTTCGGTCAAACCCGTCGGCGAATAGCGTCACCCCGGGCGTAGGACGCTCGACTGCGCCTAGGTCGATGCGCGTTCCGGTCGTCGGCTCCCAGAAATACGCGTGATAGCGAATCCCCGGCTCCAGGCCCAAAACGGTCGGTGCGGGGGATAGCGAAAAGGTGAGACGTGTTGGGACGTAAATGAATCGCACCTCGCGGGGAATGCCGGCTGCATAAGGCAGACGGAAATTGCCGCTTTTGACTTGCCATTCGCCGCCGGGATAATTCTTCTCAAAGGTGTCGGCGAAGCTGTTGGCGTCGCTTACGTCAGCTCGCAACACCTCTCGGCCGATATCGAAGTCGTTGATCTCTCTGCGCGGCTCGAGCAGCGTCGTGCCTCGAGGTGTCACCCATTCCGGGTGGGGTTGGAATCTCCACCACGGATACTGACGCAGAAGTTTGGCGCCCAGGCCGATTTGATAGGAGCCGGGAAGAGTCATGCCCTCTTCCCACGTCAAAAAGGACCAGCGTTGGCGATGGAGCGGCTTGTTGCCGGTGTACGCTTCCCATACGCCATTGGCGCCATAGGTATGACCGGCGGCGCCGTTTAGCATCGACAACCAGAATGCAATGCGCTGGAAATCCTCGAGGTGAATCTCGCCGAGCTTCTCATAGCCGACTTCTCCCTCCACTAGGGGTTTGGTCACCGAAGTGCGTGCGTAGTGCGTATTGATCTGCGCCACCTCCGTGGCAATGCTTCCCCAACCGGAGTGGCCGCTCTGGAACTGATCGAAGTCCGTGAGCGACTCGTCCTGCAAGGGAAAATCGAAGGGCGGTACTTGCTCGTTAACCGTGAGCGGATGGTGATACGGATCGGTGGCGCGAACGTATCGCGCGACTTCAGTCCAGCCTCGATGGATCATGTAATGGAAAGATTGCGGAAAAAGCGGGGTCGCCCACAGCGGCGGATCGAAAGCCTCGTCGGCAAGATTCCAAAACACCGGATAGGCGCCATAACGCGCAATGATGTAGCGCCAGTGTTTCTGCAAAACCTGTACGCCTATCTGCTCCATCTGCCAGCCTGAGGAGCCTCCAATCTCGGGCGTGAGGCCTTCGTCCATGAGGTGCTGGATGCGCCGATCAGCAAAATCAAAGTAGTGGGGGTTGATCTGTTTGAATTTCGGATCCCACACAGCTCCTCCTTCATTACCAAAGCCCGGATCGACGGGCGCCAGTTCTTCGGGGGGAACCAAGCCGGCGCAGATTTGAACAACGGTGAACCCCTTCTGCTTTCGATCAGCAGTCAGGGTCTGGAAACCCTCCCAGGACAGGCGATCGGAAAGGCCGGTCCACCAAGTGTCGCCTAGCCAATAAAATGGCGTGCCGTCATCGTATTCGAAGTAGCGGTGGTTGGCGCTGATACGCAGCATGCCGTGTTTGAACAAGGGATTGGTTCCGGAATAGGGCCTGACCGCGATCTCACCTTCATGTCCGTTAAGATCGGGATTGCCGCGGTCGGTGCTGTCCAGGTGATATGAATATTCTCCCGGAGCAGGCGGCGCGAAGCGTACAGTCCACGTTCGGCCTCCTCGCCAGAAGGTCGGGACGCGCCAAGACTGCCCATCTTTCATGAAGACTACGTCGACATCGACGTCGTTGAAAGGATCGGAGTAGGACTTCCGAGATTCGAAAGTCAACTCGACCATGCGCTCCTGTGGAGCGGCTGCGGAATTGGCAGCTGCGGATATCGCCCACAGCAGGATGAAGGAAGTTCCTGAAACGCACGCTGCCAATGTACCCGCTGAGTATCTTGACGCAACTATGTCGCCCAAGTTTTTGTTCATGAGGTGACTCACGATTTTCGGTCGCGGCGACATGCGACGCCGAGAGTCTGTTAGAGAGACGGGGCAAGCCGAATTTTGCGACAACCCATCAAATAGTTCTCTAATCTGGACGTCGGACCGTTCTCACTTCGTCGCATCAAACGGGCACCGTTTTTCGCGGGAGAGCTTGAGGATGGCCAAGGGCACAGCGAGCGCCACCTCGGGCGCCACGTGGCCGACGCGCATAACCCCCCTACGCTACTTACGCTTGGTTTGACTTGGAGAGAGGGTGTGTGAACCGCCCCGGGATTTCCGGAGGCTCCATAACCCGAGTGCGTCGAAACTAGTCCGAGGTGCGATAACACAAGGACATGACTAGAACGCTCTGTATGGTAAGAGCCAACCCAAGGCCCAATAACGCTTCTGGTGTATTGCAAGAGTCTCATCCCGGTGTCGATGCACGTATTGCTCCTTGAGAGATCGGATCAGTCGTTCCACTATCCCGTTCCAGGCTTGTTCGACCTCTTCCTTCCAGCCCTCCATCGAACGTGAGAAAACCGAGAGTCTGCATGAGCTCCGATCTCGATCGCAACGAAAGCGTCGTGCTCGGCCTGCCCTGGGTCCCCAAGACACCCGGCGATCAGTTTGGCCATCGCCGTCGCGCCGAGCGCCGACGGTGTCTTACGGCACCTTGAACAATCTGATTGCCTCGCTGGAAGAGGCAAGCGGCCGGACAGTTGACCGGGCGCCTGCCGATCTGGACTCATCCTTCAATGCTGGCGGTGGATGAGACCGACTACCTGCCAATTCAATCGTGCTGCACCACTGTCAATTGGTCAATATCCGCGGCATAGCTATCGGATGTGCGAGAACACAGACCAATATCGAGCACTGCAGTCGGATGTCGAGAACTCTCCGAGGCGGTCAGACCCGCCTCGGAAGGCGAAGGTAAAAATCGGGAATCGAGGCTGAGAGTTTGCGCTCATTTGGGTTGCAACCTCTTCAGACCGTTTCCTAAGCGGCTTGCAGAAGGAGTTCATACATGCGACTTACACCTAGCGTTGACTCCAGCTCAGACAAGCACTCGCAGCGTGACTTCTGACAGCGCTGAGTGTCCGACTTAGTGATCAAAAGCCTCAACGGAGCGCTACTCAGTATCCATTTTAGCGAAATCTGCCCTTTGACCACGCTCAGACTCGAGCAGTACGGCAACAGGCCTATCGCCACTCTGTTTCAGCTAAGTACCTCTCTCGCTTGGCTAAACGCCTTTCAGGCAGCCCAGCGCACACCGGCGGCATGCTAGTAGTCAGTTAGCGCCGCGTGCCCTCCGCAGCTACTTTCAGCGTTCGCGCAATGAAGGCTCCGCGCATGCTTATCCTCTCGTCCAAATGCAATGTCATGTTGACACGCTCGCGAAATTGGACTCTGCTATTCAAGCGGGCCCACGCGTATTGCAGGCGCTGCCATAGATTATCGCCAGGCTTTTGCGGACATACGGAACGGAATCCAGCATGAAGTGCCGACCGTACGAGGCGCTGCTGCATCTTGCTTTCGCTGGGCTAACCAGCGCACTCTTGTCCGACGCGCACTTCGAGCTATCGAGTCTAAAAAACCAGAACTGTGGTTCCCGTTGCGAGTGCTACTTAGGTCAATGATGTCTCGTGCTGACCGAAGACCAAGCGATGGCTGAGCTGACGGTTACCCCTACATCGACTCCTGTGCGAAAATCTAGTTGGAACTGCAAAGGTCTACCGGACATGATGATCGATCGCTTGAAGTTGGATTGGTACTCGTAAGTGGGTTTAATTTGCGGCTCGGCGGATACGCTGGATTGTCGAAGCAATCCATGGGCGGAAACGATTGGATTCTAACGCTGAGCGCGGGTTATCAATTGCAAGGGACGAGGAGGGTCCATGAAACGAAAACATGTTGCAGTATTCACGTTGTTGGCAAATGGTCATGTTTATCCAGCACTGCCTTTGTGCGCGGAGTTGGCGAGGCGAGGTCATCGTGTTACGTTCGTCACAAACGATCACTATGCGCCCGCCGCTCTCGGCGTTGGTTCTGAGCCCGTTGTATTCAGGAATAAGTCTATGTCTGAAGATATAGCGGAGGATGTGAGACTAGGTTTTTCGTTGCCAATGGATGACCCTCGTGCAAAAAGAATGATGAAGTCCTGGCGATTGCACTCCTTCTCGAGTGCTACAGACCTGCTTGCCCAAGTTAGTCAATTCTATGAGCGCAACGTTCCGGACCTCATCCTCTATGATCGCTACCACCTTCCAGGTCGAATCCTGGCAAATCGTCTTCGTGTTCCCGTCGCCCAAATATCACCGCATTTCGCTTACTACAATGGCATGGCATTTCGAGGTAATGGCGTCTGCCAAAATCCACCCGCCATGGTTGAAGCGTCTGATCAAGTGGACTCATTTCTGTCGACACACGGAATCACAACTGGGGGAAGCTGTTGGCACGTTGAAAGTTTGAACATACATTTCATTCCCAGAGAATTTCAATATCATAGCGACTGGTTTGACGAGCATTTCTGTTTCAGCGGAGCCCTCTTGAATCGGCCGTTTCTTCCCGTCTGGACAGATGGGAGTAATGGACGGCCGGTCATATTGATTTCTGGACCCTCACTATGGAATGACACGAAACTGGAGTTCGGCGGATATTTCGGCCTGCTTGTTGAGGCGCTCTCAGGCCTGCCCTGTTATTGCATTTTGTCCATCGGTGATGATGCGTTTTCTGGCGCTCTTCCATCCAACTTCGAGTTAAATCGACGTGCTTCGCATCTGGAGATTTTGCCTCATACGGCTCTGTTGATTTGCCACGGCGGCATGGGTAGCACTTTAGAGGCAATTTATAATGGAGTGCCGGTGCTCATGATTCCGATGACTGAATTTTGTGAGGAAGTAGCTTATCGCGCAGAGGAACTGGGCCTTGGAGTTCGTCTCCCTAGGGACGTGTCGTCAATCGCAGACATAAGAAATACTGTTAGTAACATGCTGCAGGATGCCTCCATTCGGCATAGAGTCAAATGTACGCAAGAGGTGTTCAGGCGCTCTGGTGGTGAAGAATTTGCTGCAGATCGCGTTGAGTCATACGTTGCTGATTGCGGAGTCTGATTTTTAGTAGCAAGGTTGAATTGTTCCGCAGGCACATCGCCACCGTGTAGATTCGAAGGCGCATTTCTCCGGGAGTCTACGCTGATGATCGGCGGCACCGAGCGGGCAACGAGATCCCAACGGCCTCAAATGGTTACCCACTATCGCAAGAGCCGACGTATGAAGCTGGCCGGGTCATCAAGCCGGCGGATCTCGAAATTACCTCGGACTAGACAAAAGGCCGCTTTGACGATCGACAGAAGTCGCCGAGAGTTGAGAGCTATACTTGCCCCGCGTGAACCGCTATACCGAACGCCCTATCGCGCAGCCCGACGCTAGCGTGGAAGGGCTTGCTTTCGCGGGCACCGTTTCCGGGGGCCAAGGAACTTAGGCGCCGGATGCGTTGCGCTGCGTGTCCCGCTGAACTGATGTAAAACTCGGCTCTCTTGTCATCTTAAGACATGCTACGAATGCACTTGGTGAAAAGATTACAACTAACACATTGCGTTAGCTACCACAGCGCGTACTCATGTGGTGTCGCGTTTGTGATATGCCAGCGTCTAATGCATGAGCGAAACGTTCGGTGAATTCTCGGTGACAGCACCGGCCTTGGAAGGCTGCCGGCTGTAGAGTGAACGGCCGACTTTGTAGCCGGGTTTTGTCCTAGAATAGGACTCTAATTCGCCCGTGTTGCAAAATATGCGTGTCTGACGGTTTATGGCGCAACATGCACACACCATGGCGGGCGTTGCATGGTCGAACGTGCCAGTTCAAGGCGAGGGTAGCTATCGAGTCAGTCACGTAACGCGACATCAGAGCCAACACGGTGCGGCCCAAACCCCTCGGGTACGCGGGGTTTGGGAATTGCACGCGGACAGTTTTACTCTTACGAACCATTCGGTCATCAGAAAGCCGCGATGCAAAGACGGCATGATCATGATTAGGCCAACTACGACCCCTTTATTGGTACCGGCCGTTCGGATTTCAACTCGCGCGAGTCTCGCTCGATCCGCCAGCGGCCCCTACGCCGAAGCGACAGCTTATTTATCGATGTGTTGGCGGCAGCCCGCTGGCGCTCAGCTTTGCACACTCTCACTCTGTAGGCTACAAGGCGCTCAGTTAACGCTCACGTTAATGACTCCAGTAATGCGCCCTTGTGGTGCTCGCGCCATACCGAATTGTAGCGATTCCGAATAGAGTGAAGTCTGATGATTGCATAGGCTTTTGAAGCGAGTGATGATCAGGAAATTCATGCAGTGTATGGAGCGACACCATGTCAAACGTATTGGTAGGACTTGTCGGGGACGTAATTGTGAATCGGGAACATCCCGCGGAAGCGTTCAACGAAGTACGGGATGTGCTACAAGCTCCAGACATCATGTTTGCGAATCTTGGTTGTGCGTATACAGACAATCCCCGGCCAGTCCCGGCAACATTGGTTATTGGTCCCGCTGCACGCAACCTCGACGTTTATTCTCAGGTTGGCTTCGACGTTGTCTCCATGGCAAACAATCACATATTGGATATGGGTTACGAGGCTATGTTGGAAACGCGTGCGAGGCTGAGGGATCAAGGTGTAAAGACTTGTGGCGCGGGAGATTGCGAAGCCGACGCGCGCCAGCCCGCGATCATGGAGGTCAACGACGTACGCGTCGCATTTCTAGGCTATGCGAGTGTTTTCCCGATGGGGTATGAGGCGCGGCACAACACTCCGGGTCTGGTTCCGATGCGAGCTTACAATCTGTATCGCGATCTGTTTCCGGGGTTTTATCTCCCCGGTTATGCTCCTGTTGTGACGACAGTTCCGGACCAAGATGATCTAGCGAAGCTAGCAGATGATATTCACCGGGCCCGAGAGTGTGCCGACCTGGTTGTAACAAGTTTCCGTTGGGGCGACTTCACTCGTCCGTTTCACCTTACCGATCACGAGACACGGACGGCGAGATACTGCATCGATCAAGGCGCGGATATGGTGGTGGGTTTTCTCCACCATGCTCTTCGTGGGATGGAGTGGTACAAGGGTAAGCCGATCATGTATGGTCTAGGTCACTTTGTGATTGACTCACGGCTGGAGTTCAGCGAAGAGCTAAAGAGGGCATACTTAGAACCGGGTAGGGAGGACACTTCATATCAACTCGGGCCGCGCCAAGGTTGGCCGCTACTTCCTTTCCACAAAGACACGCGTATGACGGTTATGGCTTGGGCATATGGGAATCGGGACGGCATTAGCGATGTCGGATTTCTGCCCTGCCGGCTTACTGCTGATGGCTTGATTCATCCACTCAGGCTCGATTCGATAGAGAGCGACGAAGTTGTTGAGTATATCAAACGGTGCAATCGCACCCAGGGAATCAAGAGCACCATTGTTTCAGGGGGCTCACTCTCGATTGCCGGGCTTCAGACCTTGCGCGTGTTGCCGGACTAAGGGTGTAGGGCTCTACCTACTTGCGATGTGACAGTGTCGATTAAGTTGATACGTGGTACGCGCCGATTCCTACTGCTGTCAGCATGGTTGGGCCGATTGATGCTCAAATTGGTGAGCAAATACGGACGGATCGACGCCTCCCGAGCCGGAATACTAGTGCGGGGCCGGCGATAGATCGCCTCCATACCCATGCGACGCATGAGGGTCACGACGTGTCGGCGGCCCACATCGTGACCCTCCTTCCGGAGCTCCCGGGTGAGCTTGCGGGATCCGTAGAACGGCAGCTGCAGGTGCAGCTCATCGAGCCGTCGCATCAGACACAGGTCCCGATCCGGCAACGCTCGGGGCGAGTAATACACACTCGAGCGGCTCAGATCCAACAGCTCGGCTTGGCGAGTCACCGCCACCCTGGAACCCCGGTCAATCATCGCTTTCCGCTCGGACCGGGGAATTTCCCGAGCGCGCTGTCTAAAAAATCTCTCTCGACAGTTAATTCGCCAATCTTCGCGTGCAACTCGCGGATTCGTTCACGCTCGTCAGCGGCTACTGCTTCACCGCCAAAGACGGCTGTGGCGTTCTCCAACAGCTGGGTTTTCCACGCCGTGACTTGCGTAGGATGGACTTCGTGATGGGCTGCGATCTCAGCCACCGTCTTCTCCCCGCGAATCGCCTCCAGGGCCACACGGGCCTTGAAGGCCGCGGAATGATTACGTCTGGGCTTCTTCATGGATCTCGTTCCTCCGGTCATGCCCGGTCAGAAATCCACTTATACCCCTGTCCGAAAAGTCGAGGCCACCTCTGGGGATCCGGCTTGCACACCCACCAGGCGAGCACCCGCGGAGCTGGGGGCGGAGAGCGCTCGACTACGCAGAGTCGGCGGACACGAAACAGAACGTCGAAGTGTTAAAGAAAGCTGCGGCGCACTTCGCGAGGGGATCGCGGTCCGGTACGCCTGAGTGGAAGCGCACCGCGGCCAGTTTGCGATCGCACGAATGTACCGACTGCTGCGAGTTTCTAGCACAGGTTACTGCCAGTGGCGAGGCCGGGCGCCCAGTCCGCGCAGCAATGCGAGGACGGCATTGGATGTGCAGATTGCGGCCATACACGCCCAAAGCCGCCGCAGCTGTGGGCGAGAGTGGATTGTGGGACAACTGCACACTCAGGGTCTTAGGCCGGGACATGAGCGTGTGCGCAGGAGTTTGTTGCGCCAGAAGCTGCGCCCGGTGTATCGCTGACCCTGTCGTGTGACAGAGGACTCGAAACACGACAAGCCTATTGCTGCGAACATTTGAAGGCTGGAAGATGAACCGCGCCTGGGTCGGCGATGTCACGTATATCGCTTCAGCCGAAGGCTGGCTGCAACTGGCAGTGATTAGACCGTGCCACTCGACGAGGTGTCGGTTGGGCGATGAGCGAGCGGATCAGGGCAGATCTTGTCTGTGAGGTGCTGAGGATGGCGTACCGGCGTCGCAGACCTTATGGCGGCCTGATCGTACATACTGAACCGCCCCGGGATTCCCGGAGGCTCCATTACTTGAGAGGATGGAGCAATGGGAACACAGAGTCGGTATTCACCAGAGGTGCGTGAGCGCGCAGTGCGGATGTTCAAGGAACATGTGCATGAACATCCCTCGCGCTGGGCGGCGATGGAGTCGATTGCCGAGAAGATCGGTTGCACAGCGCAGACGCTGGACACCTGGGTTCGCAAAAGCGAGCCGGCGGCGGTGGTCGCGAGCAGTGAGGCGGAGAGAGTGAAGGCGCTGGAACGCGAGAATGCGGAGCTACGGCGAGCCAATGAGATCCTGCGCAAAGCGTCAGCCTATTTTGCCCAGGCGGAGCTCGACCGCCGCGGGAAGTGATGATGGCGTTCATCGACGCGCATCGTGCCCAGTACGGGGTCGAGCCGATCTGCGCGCAATTGCCGATCGCCCCGTCGACATACTACGAACACAAGGCTCGCCAGGCCGATCCGCAGCGGCAACCGGTACGAGTTCGACGTGACGCTGAGCTATGCCAGCTGATCCGGCGGGTGTGGAAGGAGAACTTCCGCGCCTACGGCGCGCGCAAAGTGTGGCGACAACTCAAGCGCGAACGCATCGCGGTAGCACGCTGCACGGTGGAGCGTTTGATGCGCCAGGAGGGCTTGGCGGGAGTTGTGCGCGGCCGCAAGAAGCGCACGACGATTGCTGCGGATCTGGCGCAGCGGCCCGCTGATCGGGTTCAGCGTCGCTTTACAGCTTCACCGACCCGATGAGCTGTGGATTGCAGATTTCACGTACGTCGCGACCTGGGCAGGTTTTGTCTACGTGGCATTCGTCATTGACGTGTTCGCCCGCTGCATCGTGGGCTGGCGAGTCAGCCGATCCATGCAGACCGATCTGGTTCTCGACGCGCTCGAGCAGGCTCTGCATGCCCGCCAGGTCAACACTGGATTGATCCATCACAGCGACCGGGGCGTGCAATACCTGTCAATCCGCTACAGCGAGCGACTGGAAGAAAACGGCGTAGAGGCCTCTGTCGGCAGCACAGGAGACTCTTACGACAACGCCATGGCCGAAACCATCATCGGGCTGTACAAGACTGAAGTGATCCACCCACGCGGGCCCTGGCGCTCACTGGATGCGGTCGAGTACGCCACCCTGGAGTGGGTTGACTGGTTCAACAATCGCCGACTACTCGAACCCATCGGCCATGTGCCACCTGCGGAATTCGAACGGGAGTATTATCGTTTGAACGCCACTCCGGCCTTCGCGGCCTGACTTAAACCCGGAACTCTCCGGAGGAAGCTGGTATGTTTGATAGTGTCGCAGCGAGCCAAAAGTCATGAGCAACGAATCGACGTCGCAACGATCAAGGTGTCTTGTGCGATCCTATTCTCTAATTGTCTTCGTTGCATTGACGACTGTAGGCTGGGCGGCTATATCAAGCTCTGCGGAGAACCGATCGCATCACGGCTCAACGCCGTCCCGGTGGCATGTCGGATCTACGTGGGCGGTATCTGTATTTGCGGTGGATAACCAACTCGTTGGATCTATGGTGATTCGTTTAACTAGCGAAAAGGCGAGTTCGTGTATAGTCGGAGATTGGAAGCAAGTTGAGATACTGAAACGTCAATTCAAAGACCCCAGTTTTCTCGCAACAAAACCGTTGTCCTATTCGATAGAGGGAAACAAGCTGACGCTCGGGGTGACCGAGGTCTGCGACGGATACGTCTTTCTCCGAGGCGTTCTTACGGACAAGGGGGCAACGGGAGATTATGGGACGCTTGGTCTGGAAGGCTTCACCAGACTCGGCTCTTTTGCCGCGGTGGCATCTAGGGACTAAGCGACAACGCGATGGCGGAGTCGATAATCGGGCTGTATAAGACCAATGTCATCCACGCTCGCGGCCGCTTGGCGCTCGCTGGATGCCGTGGACGCGGTCTGACTTAAACCCGGAGCTCTCCGGGGAAGCCGGGGCGGTTCATACTGACCGTGGTAGCCGTATGCAACGGTTCATAACGCAGATTGATCAAAGACTATCGCATAGTTCAATCGATGAGTAGGAAAGCCAACTGTTGAGACAACGCTACGATAGAGATCTTCTTCAAGACACTCAAAGTCGAGCGTGTGTACCAGGTTCGGTACGAGAGGCGATAACAGGCACGCATTGACTTGTTCAACTGGAGTGAAGGCTTCTACAATTCTCAGCGCTTGCATACGTCGATCGAGTTCCAGGTATCAAATATTCTGGAGAAGACGTTGGCCGCTGCGTAAAGTGGTGTACGTCAAGTCGAGCAAGGGTCAGCTTGTTCAACCCGGCCTGGTCGAAGTTAGCCGTCAATGGCAAACTGTCGTCTCACCGGACGCGCTCCGCTATCGGCGGTGCTCAAGGCGCTGACCGTATCTATACGACAGTTGGCAATCCCTCCACGATACAACCAGCCCGCGAAAGCCATCTGAACTTGCGTCGTCCGGTGGTAAAAGTATGCCGTAGCTCGAGAGCCCACTAGCCCGATCGGCTGAGACGACGTACACGCAGCCAACCGCACGCTTGCGGCTGGAGACATTGAATCCCGCCTTCCACGTTCACTTGTTCACTTGGCGCAAAGGTACCCACATTACTCATATTTGGGTCCTCGCGTCAGCGGCGGCGAGCAGGCTCTCCACGCACTCTGCGTCGCCCCCCTCACTGCGCGGACTCATGCGTTTGGGGGCTTCGTGTCGCATTTATGATCGTGCTCCGTCTCTTCAACAGGTGAAACCTACGCCTTTTCAGCGTCCGCAGAGACCGATGGCGTCGCGAGCCACTGAGGTGTCGGCTCATCAGGGGGTCGCAGGTAAAGCGAGAGATCACGGCCAGATCGGGAATGGGTCCCAGAGTAGGGGCCGGTAAAGGGGGGCGGCCCACCGAGTTAGTAACGGAGTTCTCGACGAGCACCCCTCAAAGTGCCGGCGAATAGAAAACGCACCAAAAGGTCATCATGAGAACTCCACTCAACATACCGGCGCTTCTGTGCTTGTTCTTTGCGCGTCCATTGCGGCAGCTTTCAATTAGGTTATTTCAGTTACTCGTCGCAGGTAGCCTACTCTCTGCTGCAATGCCCGCTAGACCTGCCGAATTGGATCGCGACTTCACGTTCAATATTGTCGCGGAGCCGCTCGAATCGGCGCTGATGGCTGTTTCGCAGCAGGCAGACACACAAGCTGTTATCGCGCCGGACGCAGCCGGTAGCGCGAAGGCGCCCGCGCTCAGTACGCTTCTTAGAAGCACGGGATTGAAGTATGCCCCGGTAGGCAAGTCGGTCAGCGTAACGCGTGTCGGCGAGTGGTCACCGTTGAAGCCTGAGTTCGTGGCTGCCAGGGTAACGCCGACCGATAGCAGCGAGTCCGCCCACGACACCAAAAGCTGGGAAGGGGCTCCCAGCAATAACCCCTCGGATCAGGTTCGCGTGGCTCAGGCGGATCAAGCGGGTCAAGAAATGCATTCGCAATCCTCCTTCGCGGCAAACAAGACGTCCAAAGATAGGCCCATCAAGCTTGAGGAAGTCGTCGTCACAGCGAGCAAGCGCGAAGAGACTGTCAAAGAGGTGCCGGCCAGTATCACCGCGCTAACCGGCATCAACCTGGAAAAACTGGGCGTGGTGGACTTTCAGGACTACATGCCTTATGTACCGTCGCTCTCGCAGAATCAAAATAATCAACCCGGCTACTCGAGTACCATCATTCGAGGTCTAAATTCAGGCTCATCGCAGACGACAGCGACTGTCGGCTACTATCTGGACGACACGCCGATTACCCCGAGTTCGCCTGTCTCAACCGGTGGATATTTCACACCCGATCCGGACCTCGGGGATCTGGAGCGCATCGAGGTGCTAAAAGGTCCCCAATCTACGCTCTATGGCGCCATGACACTCGGCGGGCTAGTCAAGATTGTCTCAAAGAAACCGGACCTTACGAGGTATGGGGGAGATTTCAGTGTCAGCGGCGTGACCCTGACCAATGGAGGTTCAGGCGCTTCCGTTCGCGGCGCGTTGAATATCCCTTTGGTTCAGGATGCGCTTGCGGCACGTGTGTCGGCGTACTACCGCTATGATCCTGGGTTTACTGACAACGTGTTCAGGGGCAACACGAACGTCAACACGGATCACGCGCATGGCGCGCGGCTCAGCCTGCGATATCAACCAATCGAAAAGCTCGATTTCGAGCTAAGCGGCCTTATTCAGAATTTCCACGCTGTTGGTAACACACAGGAATTTCTAGACCTGCAGACTCTGAAACCAATTTATCAAACAAATCAGTACGCAACACCTTTTAACGAGGAAACATCCACCCAGACAACTCTTCTTAGCCTAAAAGCGAACTACGACACTAAAATCGGAACTCTTGTCAATTCCTTGGGTTTCGGGCGCTATTATACGACCTACGATTTACTTGACTTTACGCCGACATTTGGATTCTATCTGCCACTGTTTTTCGGGATCGACGATCCCAATGTTTCCCCCCAGGGAAACAATTACAAGCCCGAAACCAAGAAATTGACTGATGAATTGCGCTTCGTTTCGAAGCGCATGGGTAAGGTCGAGTGGCTGCTAGGATTGTTTTACACGCACGAAAAGATATCGTGGCCCTACGAAATCGACTTTAACACATATCCCAACGCGGAATTATTGCCGTCACCTCCCAATCCGTTTGGCACCGGGTCGTTGGGCGGCACCTATAGCGAATACGCGGGCTTCGGGGATTTGACTTACTATTTGACGGATGCTCTCGACGTCACAGTCGGAACGCGTTACAGCCAGAACCGGCAGAATTCTGTGAATACAGCGGGCCCTCCCGACATGGTGGTGGCGAACGTAGATTTGAGCGCTTCGGATGAAACCTATCTGTTCGATTTGCGCTGGCGGCCATCTGGGAGTTTGAGCACATATCTGCGCGTGGCGAGCGGTTACCGCCCGGGCGGGCCGCAAATCCTCGGCAGCTCTCCGACCATGCCTCTTCCTCCAGGTATACCGACTAGCTTTGGCCCGGATACGGCGTGGAATTACGAAGTGGGCGCCAAGGGCCAATGGCTCGACGGCAAGTTGAACGCCAATCTCGCCGTCTATTACCTCGCATGGCGCAACATCCAGCTCAATACGACGTACCTAGGTAGCATAATCACGGGCAATGGCGGCAATGCCAAGAGCGAGGGCGTAGAATTCGAGAGCAGTTACCAGCCGGTTCGCGGGCTCGTCATTGGTGCGAGCGCGGCATTTGACGAAACGGCGATGACGTCGATCGACCCAACTAACTCCGCAGGGGCTCAGCTCGGTGATCCGCTGCCTTATACGCCGAAGTGGTCGGGGGCACTTACGGGTGACTACACCTTTCCGCTCGCGCCGAACGTGAAGGGCGCGATGGGCGCCAGTTGGTTGTATCGAGGTTGGCGGTACAACTCGTTTTCTGGAGATCTCCTAAATACTCGAGAGACTCTTCCTGCTTATTCCCTATTTTCTCTTCGCGGTCATCTGGACTGGAGCCGGTACAGCTTGCTTCTGCATATAGACAACGTAGCGAATAAGCAGACGTACTCCAATATTACGATCTACCGAGCCTTTGCAGGGCAGTCGGTGCCCGGCTATGCGACGGTCATAGAGCCGCGCACGATCCGTCTAACACTAAACGTCAGCTTGTAGGTTCTGCATGCGGCAGACGCGTATCCCAGCATTCCTAAACTGATATTTCAGACGGGCCACACACACAGTCGTGTCGTGAGTCTTATCGATCCCAACCATCAGCTTAGAGGAGAATACTTAGAGATACGACTGGTAGCGCCCGCTTCTTATGACAACCGTGCCTCACGCGATGGTGGAGAGTGATGAATAAGGCCGACAGCGCCTACGATCCCACGCGGGATTTTGTGGGGTATGGAGAGGCACCCCCTGATCCACATTGGCCTGGCGGCGCGCGGTTGGCGTTGAGCCTCGTTATTGCTTATGAGGAAGGCGGTGAGCACGCAATATCGAATGGTGATGAGCGTGGAGAGAACCACTTATTGGAGTACATATCGCTGAGCCCACCACCAGTCGGCCAGAGGCTATTGGCCGCTGAATCGCAGTATGAGTACGGTAGCCGAGTAGGCATATGGCGCTTGATTAGACTACTGGTGGAACGCAAATTGACGGCAACTGTCTGGGCGGTGGGCCAAGCGGTTGAGAGAAATCCGTTACCTGTACAGGCCATGGCCAAGGCGGGCTTTGAAATCGCCAGTCATCACTATCGGTGGATCGACTATCAGGAAATGCCAGAAACCCAAGAGCGTGAACATCTACGCAAATCTGTGGCGGCCATTGAAAACGCTATCGGCGAGCGGCCCGTCGGTTTTTTCCACTGGTGCGGTGGCAATTCGCGGCGCTTGGTCGTGGAAGAAGGTGGCTTTCTGTATGACTCCGAAGCGTACAACGATGAACTGCCGTACTGGGTGGAGGTTACAGGCAGACCCCACTTGGTTATTCCTTATGCGCTAGACAACAATGATTACCGGTATGCGCATCTTACCGGGTGGTGGGCGACAGGGGAGGCGTTTTTCAATTACAACAAGGCCACCTTCGATCAGTTATATGAGGAAGGTGAGCGGACCCCCAGGATGATGACGGTAGGGCTACATGCGCGTTTAAGTGGCCGCCCCGGCCGGGCGCGGGCATTGGCCAAATTCCTGGATTACGTCCTTTCACACAAAGATGTCTGGATCTGTACACGACGGCAGATAGCGGAGCACTGGCGTAAAGTGCATCCTGTCGAGGGAGGCGCTTGACTTCGAGCTTGCGAAACCAATGACTGAGAGCGGATATAACCGTTACCTCCTTACGGTCCTTCTGGTCATCCTTGCTTTTAATACCGTGGATCGAGTCGCCCTGGGTGTGGTCCTGCAGGACATCAAGCAAGATCTTGCCTTAAGCGATACGCAATTGGGTTTCATGAGTGGCATCGCCTTTACCTTCTTCTATGCGGTGATGGGAATCCCAATTGCGCGTTGGGCAGATCGCGGCAATCGGGCGACGATCATCACAGTGACCACGGCTTTATGGAGCACGGCGGTGGCCCTATGTGGGGCGGCGGTAAGTTTTATGCAGTTGCTGCTCATTCGCGTGGGCGTGGCAGTTGGGGAGGCGGGGTGCGTTCCACCGGCGCACTCCCTGATCGCCGATTATTTCGGGCGCGAGGAGCGTCCCCGAGCCGTCGCCCGCTACATGTTGGGCATACCGTTGGGTCTCGCGATCGGTTTCTTTTCTGCGGGCTGGTTAAACGAGCTCTATGGCTGGCGGGCTACTTTCGTCATTCTTGGCTTGCCCGGGCTGGCGCTGGCGATGCTCGCTCGGTTCACCCTCAAAGAACCACGCCAAATCAGAGCGACAGCGGTGACGGTAAGCATTGTAGGGACGTTCGTCGGGGCGGTGCCCTCGTCCGAGCCGAGTTTTAAAGAAGTCTGCACAACGCTATGGGAGAAAGCCGCATTCCGTCATCTCTTGATCTGCTATTCAGTTTGGTATTTTTTTGGCTACGGGATTCTCCAGTGGCAGCCCGCTTTTTTCATTCGCAGCCACCATCTCGCGACTGGGGAAATTGGGATATGGTTTGCCGTGATCTATGGCCTCGGGTCTGGTCTGGGCACGTATCTCGGCGGGGAATGGGCGGCTCACTACGCAGCGGGGAATGAGCGCCTACAACTCAAAGCCTGTGCACTAGGATTCGCGGTGTACGCGCTGCTTTACGTCGGCGCGTTTCTGGCGCCCACACATTACGTAGCCATTGCGGCGTTAGCGCTGGGCAATCTCGGCGGCAGCATGGCCCTGGGACCGATTCTCGCCACGATCCAGACGTTGGTGCCGGCACGCATGCGGGCGAGCTCGATCGCCTTGGTGTATCTGTTCGCTAACCTGATAGGTATGGGGCTGGGTCCACTCGCAACCGGGGCCTTGAGTGATGTGCTTCGGCCGCTGTTCGGTCAGGAATCTCTGCGCTATGCACTAGTGATGCTCTCCCCAGGCTATCTCTGGGCTGCGTGGCATTTATGGAGCGCCAGTCAAGCGGTGGCTCGCGATGTAATCGCGAAGCAAGACGATGTTGGAAACGGCGCGGACAGCACGGCAGGACTGGTCAGCGCATCCCCAAGGTGTCCAGGCGCTGCGCTGAAACCGCGTCCGTGAATTGGCGATCACGCCACGGTCCGCCAATTTGATAGCCGCTCTGCTGCACTTGGCATCTTCCGCTTTGGGCGGTCCAACGAGACCAGCTGGTGCGGACAGATACCCTCTTTTGTTGAATCGGGACAATCAAAGGTTCTGAGCATGCTTCTGACCTATCCTGCGACACGAATGGACGACGAAAAAGACACACTGGCCGGAGTGTCGTTACCGGATCCATACCGCTGGTTAGAGCAGGTCAGCGATGAGGTGCGGCGCTGGCAACGGGCGCAGGCTGATCTGGCCAGTGCTCATGTGACTGAGTGGCCGTACTTCGAGCGCTTGCGGCAGCTTGTCGCGAGATTCAGTGCCGAGCGGTTCGTCGCATTTCCCAAGTACGCCGCGGGCCGGTGGTACCGCACCCGCGTATCGGAGAGTGCATCCCAGCCACACGCGCTCGTGGCTGACGAACCGATGGGTCACGGTCGAGTGCTCTTCGATCCGATGGTTGAGAGCCCGGATCATCCGCCCTTTCTTTCGTGGATTGCGCCCGCGCCCGACGGATATGCACTTGCTGTAGGTATTTGCACGGATGGCAGCGAGAACAATACGATTCGACTCATCGACGTGGCCACCGGGCGAACGCTCGCCGACTCACCTCCGCAAAAGCTGATGGACAACTGGACGGGTGGGGTGCACTGGCTGCCCGATTCAAGCGGATTCTTCTTTAGTGCGATTACCGGTGCGGCGATTGATTTTGTGCAGAAGGTCTACTTGCACCGCCGCACCCCTACGCCGACGACTACGGCGATTGACATCGAGTGGACTACAGTTCGAGAGTGGCGAATGGTGATCGTCTCGCGCGACGGCCGGTACGCTGTTGCTCTCGAGAGGCTCAGGAATCCGATCCCCGTCGCTGTCGCCGCACTTGGAAAAGACTCTCTGCATTGGCGGTCGTTTGTGACATCGATTGGAGGTACCGTGGCGGGGCACTTGGTGGGCGAACGGTATATCGCGGTCACTGACGTCGGCGCCCCGCGCGGAAGACTCGTTGCGATTCCCCTGGATGCAGATGATCCCAACGATTCCGCCAAATGGCAGCAATTGGTTGCCGAATCCGATGCGACGCTACGTTCAGTCACCCTGGTCGGAGAGACGCTATACCTGACTGAGTTCGTGGATACTTACACGCGCGTTCGCATTGTCGATCTCGAGGGAAAAGAGATCGGTGAAGTCCCCCTGCCGGGTCGGGGCGCCGTTAGCGAACTGCCGTTCCCAATAATGGAACTGGTACCCAAGGGACACCCGGAGAAGTTTTTATTTGCATTTTCGTCCTTGACGATCGGCTGGGGAATGTACAGTCACACGCCGGGCGAGGATCGAATCCGGACACTGAAAGAGCCGCAAGTGCTGCTGGAGAACGCCGTCGTAAAGGATCGTGGGGCGGTGTCGGCCGATGGAACACGTGTTCCGTATCATCTAGTGCATCGAGACGACTTGGATAGCAGTCTGCCTCAGCCGACATTGATCTATGCGTACGGAGGGTGGAACTCCCCCTTGCTCCCACAATTTCCCGGCGCAATGGCGGCGTTCGTTGCTGCTGGCGGGGTGTTTGTGCATGCGCATTTGCGCGGCGGAGCGGAGTTCGGGCTCGAATGGTGGCAAAGCGGTCGCATGCGCAACAAGCAGAACTGCTACGACGACCTTTACGCCGTAGCGGAGAGTTTGATTGCTGATGGCATTTGCACGCCGCAATCGTTGGCGGTCGTGGGCGGATCAAACGGCGGGTTGATGGCCGGAGTCGCTGCCACTCAGCGTCCGGATCTCTGGAAGGTCGTCATACCCCGAGTGCCCATTCTCGACCTCATCGGGGCTTGTCGGGAACCATACGGAAGGATGGTCGTAGCAATGGAGTACGCCGATGTCGAAGATCCCGAGGAAGTGCGCCGGCTTGCCACCATCTCTCCCTATCACCTAGTGCGTGACGGTGTCAGCTATCCCGCGGTCTTCATAGATGCAGGGGATACGGATCCGCGCTGCCCCCCCTGGCACGCACGCAAGTTTGCGGCTCGTCTGCAGCGGGCAAACTCTGGGAGCGCTCCCATTCTGCTACACGTTTGGGAAAACGTCGGACACGGTTGGGCCACCGACAAGAATGTCGCGGTGAACGAGCACGCAGAGTGGCTTGCTTTCACCCTGCGCCATCTTGGCGTCGAAATCATTCAGGAGAAATGAGGCCCACGTATGTATTTTCCCTGTAAGAAACACTGTGTTTGATTTCCGAAAAGAGGCGAGCATGACGCCCGTGTTGTTGAAAAACGCTCGAATATTTGATGGGTTCAGCGGTGAATGTCCCGAGGGGATGCATGTGCTGGTTGAGAACGGCCTGATCCGCCGGATCTCGGAGACGCCCATCAACGTGACCAGCGATACTCATATGATCGACGTGGCCGGGCGAACGCTCATGCCTGGCCTGATCGATGCGCACATTCATGCTTACTTCTGCGATATGAATTGGCAAAAGGTGGATGCAGCCGGTGAAGCGTATCGCACCGCGCATGCGGTCCGAATGTTAGGATTCGCACTCGATTGTGGATTTACGACAGTACGGGACATCGGTGGCGGTGACTATGGTTTATCGCGGGCTATCGAAGACCGATTGATTCGCGCGCCGCGTTTTTTCTACGCGGGCAAGATGTTGTCGATGACCGGTGGTCACGGTGATACGAGACTGATGAGCGAAGGTACCCATACGCATGGCTACTGCTCCTGTGGAGATGCCAACGCGCTCAATGTAGTTGTGGACGGCGTCGAGACATGCGTGAGGGCGGCACGCGAGGAACTGCGTCGGGGGGCTCACTGTATCAAAATCATGGCTTCGGGCGGCGTGGCCTCGCCCACTGATCCTATTTGGATGAATCAGTATCGCGAGGAGGAGATTCGCGCCATCGTCAATGAGACCGCCGAACGGGGAACATACGTGTCCGCGCATTGCCATCCCGTGAGCGCGGTAAGGCGATGTATAAAGTATGGAGTGCGGGTGATTGAGCACGGCAGTCTAATGGATGACGCGACCGCGAAGTTCGTGGCCGAAAGCGGTGCCTTTGTCGTGCCCACAGTGGTGATTGTCTATGCACTAGTCGAATTGGGAGAGAAACTTGGAGTTTTGCCTCAGAGTCAGGAGAAGGCCCGTTACGTACGCCAGCAAATCATGCAAGGACTGGAATCGATGCGAACGGCTAAGGTTAAAATCGGATTCGGCACCGATCTGCTGGGAGAGACTTACAGGCAACAGTGCCGCGAGTTTACGATCCGCAAGGAGGTCTTCTCACCGCTTGAGATTCTGCGTCAGGTCACCTCCACTAATGCCGCTATCCTGCAGCAGGAAGAGAAGCTGGGATGTGTGAAACCCGGTGCGTTTGCAGACCTGCTGGTCGTGGAGGGTGATCCATTGAAAAATATCGAGCTCCTCGCCGCCAGTGGGGCCAACCTCCGACTAATCATGCGCGCGGGTGAGCTAATCCGAAACGAGCTGGGCTGAATATCCGCTCTGCTGGCGGGCGCTTTCGCCGAGAATGATATCTGCATTGTCTTCGCACATATGTTAGAGCCTCAACGTGCCGGGGACGCTTCATTTGCCCTTGCCGCGGCAACGTTCGAACTCAGTGCACCATCATTATCGGAGTTCTTGTTCCTAGGCCGTTCCTGCCGAATGTGGAGCGCGTCGTCGAGTATAGTAGCGAGCTTCGCGCGGTTACTTTCCTCCATGATGGAGCTATGGCTACCAGGCAAAATGATCACCCGCTCAGGTGTCGCGGGTAGCGGCCGAGAGGCATCGATTGTCTGGCCTAACTCCAGCACACTTTGCTCCGCTCGAATCTCAATTACGGACCCTTTATAAATCGATGGGCGATAGTTCTGCATGGCCAGAATGTCTTTCTTGAACATACGTAGTGCAATCTCCTGGTTATAACCAGAGTCCAGCCCCGCGGCAGCAACTATTTTCGAAAACGACCGATCCAACACTCGCTCGTCGTTGCATATTTGCCGTAGGAGGTCAGCTGGTGGCAAGTATGTATCGACGAGAATCAGTCTACGGACGCGAAAGCCTGCCCGAGCCATCAGTTGCGCTATCTCGTACGCTACGAACCCGCTAAAGGAGTAGCCAACAAGGGACCATTCGTCATAGCCGGCGGATTCCGTAAATTGCTTGAAGCAGTGGTGTGCGATCTCTTCAATTGTTTCGAGCGGCTCCTCGCCCGGAAGAAGACCGGGAAGACTGCACGTATAGAAATTCGCCGACGTGCCAAGACGTTCAGCTATTCCTCTAAAATAGGTCCCCAGCCCCAGCGATGTTGGCGGAAAGCAGACTGAATAGTTGTTAGCGATTGAGGAGGACCTCAGCAGTATTCGGCCCGGCAGCCCTGGCGCGGTGGCTCCGCTAGTCAAGCAATCCGCGATCGACGCAATCGTCGGATTGGAGAAAAATGTCCTCAGTGCCAAGGAAGTCCCAACCTCCTGGCGGATTTTCGAAACAGCTTGCGTAGCAAGCAAAGAGTGCCCGCCGAGTTCGAAGAAGTTGTCCTGCACACCGACTTGATCGACACGCAGTACCTGCGCCCAGATGTCTGCAAGCGTGCGTTCCAAGTCGGTGCGGGGCGCTACATATTCCCCCATCTCCTCAGGTCGGCTCTGGGGGGCAGGCAGCGCGCGGCGGTCTACCTTGCCGTTGGGCGTAAGAGGTAGGTGCTTTAGCGTCATCCAAGCCGAAGGAATCATATACTCCGGCAGCCGCTCCTTCAGGTACTGACGCAGTTCGGGGATGAGTTGCTGCCTGAAGCTGCTCTCTAGTGGGTCATTGGCATACGTGTTCCAGGCTTTGGCGTCATCGGAAGGCTGTAGTTGTGCCCACTGGACTCGATCGGCTCGAGCGCAATCCAAAAGCAGCACGTCGAAGTAGCCTTGTGCACCGGGATATACGGTAACGTCATAGTTGTGCGCCTGACCCAACTCCCAAACCATTTCCGGATCGACGCCGTGGCACGGCAAGTCATTCAGTTGCTGGCGTAGGGCACTGGCATCCAAGTTCTCGTCGCTCGCGTCGATCAATCTTTGCGCGCCCATCTCTTTAGCCAAGCGGGCGTCGGGTATCGAGCTCACGCGTGCGGCGCACCAGCGCCGCTCCTTAAGTGCTGCTGCCAGCTCTTCCGTGGACCGAATGTCTCTTTGCCACTCCAGAAGCTCCGACATGGCGCAGCTACCAACCCGATCACCGATATGCAAGACCACATCATACCGGTAACGTGTCAATTCGTTTGGCGCGCGCCCTCGCTTCAGTTGCACGTCCACCGAGCTGATACCGCGCAGGCGCCCTATTAGGTCTTCGAAGAATTGCGGGGCGATCACCAACTCCTTCTCCTGCGCCACCGCTCGGGCAATTCGTCTCTTCAGCTGCCCTACATTCACGTTCGCAGCTGCCTTGCTCAGCTGCACTGCGCTGTGGAACATCGTCAGCAAACCCAGATGCCGTACGTCGCCCATAAATATCCTACCGCCGGGACGGAGCAGTCGAACCGCGTTTTGCAACACGTCAAGGAGGTATTCGATATCTGGAAAATACTGTGCGACTGAGTTTAGGATTATCGTATCGAATGCCCCCGATTGTAGGTCCCGAAGCTCGGTGGCCGCACGGCGGAGTAACTCAACGTGCTTGAGATCACGCCTCCGGTTTATCCACTGCCTCACCTGCTCAAGGGCAGAGGCAGAAAAATCCGCTCCAACGTACACCGTGCATTGCGGTGCTAGATGCTGTAGCAGCAATCCCACGCCACAGCCGATCTCCAGAACTTTGTTGGGCCGCAGGGCGCGGATCCGCTCAATCGTGCAGGTTACCCACTCCTGCATCTGTTCCTGCGGAATTGGCTGAGCGTCGTAACTGCTGTTCCACCCCACGAAACTAGGACCTGTCTGACTCTGTGTTCCGTACGTTTCCTCATAGAGCCTCTCCCACTCCCCGACGACATCACTGCGGAGCTTGTCAGAGGACTCATCAGAAGCGGCCTCCAGTGCAGCTTTCCGATTACCCACGACGTACGCTACTAGCCTTTTCTCCCCTAAAGTGACTTCACGTGCCACAACGACTGCATCCTCCACATATCTGTGTCGCGCGAGCTGTGCTTCGAGTTCTCCCAACTCTATGCGATAGCCGCGGATTTTTACCTGTTGATCATTGCGACCCAGGTATTCGATAAGCCCATCGGTGCGCCACCTCCCCAAATCCCCACTGCGGTACATCCGTGCCTGTGGTTTCTCACTGAACGGATCGGCAACAAACCGCTCTGCCGTCAGTTCGGGGCGCTTCAAATAGCCCCGCGTCACCCCTTCACCGCCGATGAAAATCTCGCCTGACACACCGATGGGTACGGGCTTCTGATGCTGGTCCAGAATATAGATCTGCGTATTCGAGATTGGACGGCCAATTGGTACGGAATTCGACGCAGCCCAGTCGGGCGGGACGTCATACACGCTACAGCCCACCACGGTCTCGGTGGGGCCGTACTCGTTGATCATTCGAACCTGCGGCCAGATCAACCGCCATAGCTCCACCGTCGCTGGCGGCAGCGCTTCTCCTCCGATTACGAACGTTCCCACTCTGCTAGGCAGTTTTGCCGATCGCAGCCGCAGCCCGAGCGCGTGAAGGTGCGCAGGAGAGATCTTTATCAAGCTCCATTCTGTCGGCTGTTGCAATAACTGCTCCAGGCCTTCCAGCTCTTCTCCGTCCGCCAACAGGACTACCGAGCGCCCACTCAACAATGGGCAATACAAGCTCGTGACCGTCGCATCGAACGCAAGTGACGAGCTGACTGCGACGGATCCGCCAGATTCCGGTGTGTAGGCGTAGAGCGCCCACTGCAAATAATTCAGTAGCCCGCCATGCTTCACCATCACGCCCTTCGGCGTACCGGTTGATCCGGAAGTATAGATCACATATGCGAGGTTATCGCTGCGAAGGCCCGAGCCTCTCGTGTCCAAGGTGCTGATGACTGTCCGCGCGATCTCTGGCCAGTCTTTGTCGAGCGTTATTACGGCAGCTGTCGTCTCCGGCAACCTGCGTTTCACGCGCTCTAGAGTCAGTAATATTGTAGGTGCTGCGTCTTCCAACATGTACCGCAGCCGCTCTGTAGGATAGCTTGGATCGAGTGGCACGTACGCTCCACCTGCCTTGAGGATCCCCAGCACACCTACCACCATCTCGACTCCGCGTTGGACACATAGACCTACTAGCTGATCCGGACCTACTCCCAAGTTGTTCAAATGCAGCGCCAGCTGATTGGCTCGAGTATTGAGTTCAGTATATGTGAGTGACTGCCCGTCGTGCACCACCGCGGTCGCTTCCGGCGTCCGGTTCGCTTGCTCTTCGAACAGCTCGTGGATCAGCTTTCTATGAGGATACGATACGGCATTCGCGTTGAACCCACGCAGCACCTGCTCTCGTTCAGGCCCGCTCAACCATTGAATCTGCTGGATACGACAGTGTGGATCAGCAAGAATGTTGTCCAGCAACACCCGAAAGTGTCCAGCCATCCGCTGAATCGTCTGGTGATCAAATAGGTCGGTTGCGTATTCAAAATATCCTCGCATCCCACCTGCAGCTTCGAACAAGTGCAAGGTGACATCGAACTGCGAGGTCACTTTCTCAACCTCGATCCGACTCCAGGTAAGCCCGGTTAACTCTAAGCGCTCCAAAGGAAAAATGTGCATCGCTAGCCCAACCTGAAAGATCGGCTGGCGAGCGAGACTGCGCTCCGGGCGCAGCTCCTTGACCAGCTTCTCGAAGGGCAAATCTTGGTGCGCGTAAGCCCCTAGCGTCACTTCCTTGACCTGTCTCAGAAGATGTCGAAAGCTCGGATTGCCGGAAAGGTCGGCGCGCATGATCAGCATGTTGACGAAAAATCCGATCAGTCCCTCGGTCTGTGCGTGCGTGCGACCGGCAACGCTACAGCCAACGAGCACGTCCTGCTGTCCGCTATAACGAGACAGCAGAACCTGATAGGCGGCGAGAACCACCATGAATAAAGTCGCCCCCTCATGCCGTGCCAACTTCTCAAGCGCCCCACGCACAGGTGCAGACAGATCAAAGTCAAAAGACGCTCCCTTGAAGGTCGCCACGGCAGGTCGCGGCCGATCCGTCGGCAATTGAAGCTCAGCAGGCGCTCCGCGGAGCCGTTCCCTCCAATATTGAAGCTGTTGTTGCAGCAGATCTCCTTGCAACCAATTTCGCTGCCAGATCGCATAATCCGTATATTGAACAGGCAACTTGGGCAAAGGAGAAGGGTTTCCTTGAACGTATGCCCCATACAGAACGCTGAGCTCTCGGTTAAGCACTTCTAGTGACCATCCGTCAGACACGATGTGATGCATCGTTAAAAATAGAAGATGGTCCCGTTGACCCAATTTCAGTAAGGAGGCGCGTAGCAATGGTCCTTTGGTGAGATCAAAGATGCGCTGAGCCTCATCGTTGGCCCGTCGCCGCGCCTCGCGCGTTCGGTCCTGACCCTGTAGTGCCGATAAATCAACAATCTCGAGTGCAAACGACGACACAGAGTCCACAGCTTGAATAGGTCTTCCGGCAACTGACTCAAAGCGCGTACGCAGGCTCTCATGACGTCGAATCAGCTCTGCCAAACTCTCCTCCAGCGCCAGCACATGTAGATCTCCTTCCAGCTTCAGCGCCATTGGCATGTTGTAGGCCGCGCCCACCAACCCGAGCTGATCCAAAAACCACAGGCGCTCCTGCGCATACGAAAGCGGCAGGGAGGTTCCGCGCATCTGAGGGACGAGCGGCGGATGGTCTAGGTCCGTGCGACGCAATTCCCCAATGCACTTCCCCAGCTGCTCGACGGTGGGGGCGCCGAAAAGTGATCTAATCGGCAGTTCCACCTTCAACAGCTCCCGCGTTCGCGAGATCACGCGTGTCGCTAGCAACGAATTTCCGCCAAGCTCGAAGAAGTTATCCTGGATACCGACCTGATCAACTGGCAGCACCTGGACCCAAATATCCGCAAGACACCGTTCGAGTTCGTTGCGAGGGGCGACGTACTCTCCTATTGCCTCCGGGCGGCCATGCGGCGCTGGCAGAGCACGCCGGTCCACTTTGCCGTTGGTTGTGAGCGGAAGCTGCTTCAGCACCATCCAGGCTGCGGGAATCATGTACTCGGGCAACATTCCTTTCAGGTATTCCCGCAGTTTTGGGACTAACTGCTGTCTTAGGCTGCTCTCCAGCGGATCATTGGCATATGTGCTCCAAGGCTCTATCTTGTTCCGAGGCTGAACCGTCGCCCATTGCGTTTTGCCAGCCCGCTTTCCGTCCACTAGTTGCACCTCGAAGAAGCCTTGCTCACCCGGCTCCACCGTGGCGTTATAACCGTGGGCCTCGGCTAACTCCCAGATTGCCTCCGGGTCCACTGCCTCGACCTGCAGTTCGCTCAACTGGCGCCGCAACGCGCCGGCCTCGAGTCGTTCGTCACTCTCTTCTATCAATCTGTGTCCCGCCAACTCTCTGGTCACGCGCTGGTTCGGTATCCCCTGCAGCCGTACCACGTTCCAGCACCGCTGGCACAGACCTACCTCAAGTTCTGCAACAGAGCGCACAGCCGCGCACCAGTCGAGACGCTCGCAGGCCACCGTTGCATCGGTTTGGTCACCGCGCCGTATCACGACATCATAGCGATAGCGTGTCAGCTCGTTTGGTGCTCGGCCGCGTTTCAGTTGGACATCCACTGAGCTGATACCCTGCAGACCCCCGGGCAACGCGTGGAAGAACTGCGGATCGATCGCCAGTTCCTTTTCCTGAGAAACGGATCGGACAATACGGTCCCTCAGCTGCCTCACGTTAACTGAAGCCGCCGCCCTGCTCAGCTGCACTGCGCTGTGAAACGTTGCCAGCAGCCCGAGATGACGGACATCCCCTACAAAAATGTTTCCGCCGGGAGCAAGCAGGCGAATTGCGCTCTGCAGCACTGTCATTAAGTAGTTGATATCAGGGAAGTACTGCACGACGGAGTTCAACACAACCGTATCGAAGACGCGTGCCTCCATGTCTTGCAGATTGTTGGCCGCACGGTGTAGCAGCTCCACGTGCTTGAGATCTTCTCGACGGTCTATCCACCGCCCAAGTTGATTCAGTGCAGAAGTCGAGAAGTCTGTGCCGACGTAAACTTCGCACGCGGGAGCTAGGTGTTGCAGCAGCAGGCCCACGCCGCAGCCAATCTCCAATACTCGGTTCGGCCGAAGCGCTCTGATGCGCCCAATTGTATTAGCGAGCCATTCCTGCATCTGAGTTTCCGGTATCCGCTCGCCCGTGTAGCTGCTGTTCCACCCCACAAAGCTCGGGCCGGCATCCGGCATCTCACTCTCGTAGGTCTGCTTAAAGACCGACTCCCATCCGCTTACGATCTCAGTGCGCATCTTCTCAGGGACTTCACTTGAAGCTGCCTCGGAAACCGCTTCCCCATCTGCTACCACATATGCCACCAAGCGCTTTTCGCCAGGTTCATCCTCCCGGGCAATAACGACGACTTCCTTCACCTGCTCGTGCCGGACAATGGCGGACTCAATCTCTCCAAGCTCGATTCGAAATCCGCGGATCTTGACCTGATGGTCATTTCGCCCTAGATATTCGATACTCCCATCGCGGCGCCGCCGGCCCAAATCGCCGGTCTTGTACAGTCGCTCTCCTAGATTCGAGCTGAATGGATCGGCAATGAAACGCGCTGCCGTCAACTCAGGACGATTCAGGTACCCGCGCGTGACGCCCCCGCCGCCAATGTACATCTCGCCTGCCACCCCAATCGGCACAGGCCGCCTATGCCGATCCAATAGGTACACGCGCAGATCTGGAATGGCGCAGCCTATGGGGCTACCCCCTTCCGACGGGATCTCTTCTCTCGTCAACGGGTGATACGTCACATGTACAGTCGTCTCGGTAATTCCGTACATGTTTACGAGTATTGGATTCTCTGTACCATTGCGCTCTACCCATGGCGACAGTGCGCGTAGCTGCAATGCCTCGCCGCCAAATATAACGACCCGAAGCGAATGCTTCTCCGCACTACTGGCCTGTGCATCGATCAGCTGTACGAAGGCGCTCGGAGTTTGGTTCAACACCGTCACGCCTTCTTTGCACAGCAGACGATGGAACTCCTGGGGTGCGCGCGATGTTAAATATGGCACCACCACGATGCGTCCCCCATGCAACAGTGCTCCCCACAGTTCCCAAACTGAGAAATCAAAGGCAATAGAATGGAATAGCGTCCACACGTCCTGCTCGTTGAACGTAAACCACGGTTGCGTAGCAGAGAACAGTCGCGTCACGTTCCGATGCTCTACCATGACGCCTTTGGGTTTGCCGGTGGATCCTGAGGTATAAATTACATAGGCCAAGTCATGCGGCTGCTGTCCGAGGGCAACGGAATCCAGATTATCTGGGCTGTGCTCGGCGACCTCAGGCCAATTCTCGTTCAGCGCGATTACTTGAGCACTTATATCCGGCAATTTCTCCCGCAGACTCGTTTGTGTTAGCAGGACACTTGCCGCCGCATCCTGAAGCATGTACTGCAATCGCTCCGGCGGATAGCGCAGATCGAGAGGCACATACGCCGCGCCTGCCTTCAAGATCCCGAGCACTCCCGCCACCATGTCAAGGCCAGGTTCGATGCTCAGCGCGACCAGCTGATTTGAAACGATCCCTCTTGTTCTCAGGTAGCGTGCCAACTGATTTGCTCGACCATTGAGCCCTGCGTATGTCAGTGAATGTCCCTCGCACACCGCTGCAACCCTGTTCGGATTCAGTTTCACTTGCTCCTCAAACAGTTCATGAAGCTGCTTGCTATCCGAATAGACTTTTAGAGGTGCATTGAACGAGGCAATGACCTGATCCTGCTCGTTCGGCGGAAGAATCTGCAGCTCCAACGCAGGTGTCTGTGGCGCGTCCTCCAAGGCTTTCACCAACGAGAGCAGGGCCGTTTGCAAATATGCAACGATCCGATGCGGGTCGATGCGACGATCTGTCTGTGCTCTGAGCGAAAAATCATCGCCCTGGTCGTCGATCGTCAGTGCTATTGGATAGTTCGTCCACCCATCGTCTCTGGCGAGTAACTTAACACCCGCGGCGCTGACAGCATCGACTCCATTGGCAGAAACATTGTGCCGAAAGTTCAGCACTGAGGTGAATAGAGGCGACGCACTGTCAACGCTGCTGCAGCGCTGCGCCAAGGTTAGCGGCACCTGTTCGTATTTCAATAGTTCTATCAACTCGTGGTGCGTCTGCTCGATTAGGCCTTTTGCCGTGACATCCAGAAGCCGCAATCGCAGTGGCAATGTGTTGACAGACATCCCCAACATGCGCTGGGCCTGCGCGCGTCTCTGCTGAGCAGCCAATAGAACGGTCCCATACACCACGTCGTCCAGCCCGGTAGTACGAGCCACCACCACCCCCCAAGCCCCATGGAACATCCTAGCGGCGCTGACCCCAAGCCTCCGCGCTTGAGCCCGCAGCCGCCGCGACAGCTCAGGATCTAGTGCTTGACGAGCCTCTTCAGACTGGCTCCCGTCTGCATAAACGTCAAATATCCCAAAGGGTGCCGTCGGCTCATTAACTTCCCTGAGCTTGCTGCGGAAAAACGCTTCCGCATCATCAGTTAAGGTATTTGCCAACACGTCTGCTACATATTTTTTGTACGCGACTGGAGCGGGTAGCTCTTGCTCACGACCTTCAAGACAAGCCAGTACTTCTGCAACAACAATCCTCAATGACTGGTGATCGGACACAAGGTGATGTACTTGCAGAAGCGCGTACACTTTCCTCCCGCCATGCGAACCCGCAGTTACTCGCAACCGCACCAGTGGTGCTTGCCGGAGCCCGAACTTCTGGCCTTGTGGTCTCATCCGTTGTTTGAGTTGTTCCAGTGTGCCGCGAGATCGATCCAAAGTCAGTTCCTCGACCGGTAAAAGTGCTCGTCGATAGACCACTTGGACCGGCCGGGGCAGCTCTTCCCATCGAATCGCGCTGCGAAGGATGTCGTGACGATCTATCACCTTCTGTAGTGCGTCGATCAACGGACCAACGTGCTCGGGAGATTCCAGCTCCAGCAGAATTGATAAAACATACGTGTCGGTCTCGTTCAGTAAGTGATGAAACAGCATCCCCTCTTGGAGTGGCGTCAGAGGGTAAATATCCTGCACATTGCTCGCCCCACCGGGCACAGTCTGCGCAATCGTGTCGATCTGTTGCTGACTGAGCTCAACGAGTGTCAGCCTTTGTGGCGTAACATGAATAGAGTTACTGCGTAGAGTCGAAGTAGCGTCAACTGATGCGCCGGTCAAAAGATCATGGTTCAGTCGGTCCATCGACGGTTATCTCCAACTTGCGTCAATACGTTTCTTGAGGAGCGGAAAATAGTTCGGCACGGCCACTCGACTCCGCGTGCGTGTCAGATCAACAACTGTTCGATCCATATGCGCAACACGAGAGAATCCGAGATCGCGGTATCAGCATTCTCCTGCGAGCGCCCATGAGGAAAGGCGCGGTTGGGGTTACGGCCCTTAGCACGGCCGATCGGCCGCAGTAGTATGAACACGAAAGCGAATTGCCATGGGACTGTCAACATGCCGGTGGATATTGGTTGCAGAATCATCCGCCGTCTCCATCGGCGCCGTTTTTGAAACGGCGTTCCGGGCGGAGTGGCCATGGGATCGGCACGTTGGGTAGTTGCGCTCGCGGGCTCGCCACGCTTATGAGTTTTTCACGAACCTACAGCGACTTATGTGCCTTGCTTTGGTCATTTTCATGGCATCATTGGCCACGGCGTGGTGGTGTTATGGCGCAACCTACACCGCCGCAGGGCCACTAGCTGCACCGCCTCACGACGGCGCGATGGCAGTAATCTGTCGGACATGCGCAACTCGCAAAAGTCGCGTTTTTGATCTCAAGTATGTCAGCGAAGGTTAGCTGCCGGACACGAGGACCTCAAAGAAGTTCGCTCACCATGTGCTTGAGCCGTGCCGGGATTGCCGGAGGTTTGAGGAAGCGGAAGGGTCAGTGAAGTATTTGCCTGAGGTGCGTCAGCGATGGGCGACGCGGGGCTGCGACGTGTCGATGAAATACCGCGCACGCACTCCCCGATCGTTTCGTCGGCTACTATGCGCAGGATGGCTCGCGAGCCATCTTCGGCTGCCCTGGGCAAGCCTCCCTGGGAGGAGCGGCGGATAGTGCACAGCGGCGTTCGCAGGCAACTTCTCCTTCGGACACCTACTGCTGCCAGAAGTAGCACGTGCCGCTTTTCTTGTCCTGTTCCTCAGAGCAATCGTCGGACGTGCCACCTCAAATTCCCGCATTGGGACGGCACGTTCCTTGCCGCAACTCTATTGAACGTTGTGGTCAACAGCGTATAGGATACTCCGAGGAGACGGGCTCACGGACGCGCACAACGGTCAGCTACAACTCGTAGCCGGATAAACATCGCTGTGCTGTGCGATTGCAAGCTGACCGACGATCTTGAGGGAATCTCGAAACGCGCGAGGGATTAAATCAGGGAGCACGCAGGGATGTCGCGCGCGCCAGGCTTACTGAGTGTCGCTTTCGGTTTGTGTTACTCCGCTCGGACAGCCGCTGACAAAAGGAGAATTGTCGGTAATAGCTCGCATCGGGACGCGTTCCGCGATCTATTTACCCGGTTCATCCGCTGGAGTCCAAGCCTCCGATGGCAGGGTTGTGAGGTCAGGGTCTCCCAACTCAGGGGCGACGCATACCCTGCAACCGCGAACGCGTGCGCGAGTTGGACGTGTGCTGAGGGCAACCCGCAGCGCAAGATGAGAGTTTCACCTGGCGTCGGAGAGTTGATCGAAGGTTCCGGGTCGCTTGCAAAGATCGCTTACGGATGGGCACTGCTCAGAACCGGTTACAAGTTTCTAGACGCGAAAAAGTTGTGTTCGAAGTCTCGTCAGCCGCCGCTCCCTATGCTTCGTGCAGTAATTGCTTCACATTTGGTTCGTCTCAGCCGGTTCCGTCTCGGTTCTGTCCGGACGATGCTCACAATGTTGAAATAGACGGTCAATGCCGACTATACGCCTTGCCGGAGGTCGTGAAGACACGGATTGCGCATAGAGGAGGTGTATATGTGTTCGATACTCGGAATTTTTGGCCTACAATGCGGCGATGACCTATTTACACTGCGGCGGGAGGCATTGGAGCGCTCGCAGCGACAGCGCCATCGTGGCCCTGATTGGAGTGGTGTTCATGTGGATGACGGCGCCATCCTTGTGCACGAGCGCCTCGCGATTGTCGATCCGGAAGGTGGGTCGCAACCGTTACATTCAGCCGATGGTGGGCTGGTTTTGGCCGTCAATGGCGAGATCTATAATCACCGCGAATTGAAGCGTGAGCTCCGCGTGCCGTACGAGTATTTGACCGGTTCGGATTGCGAAGTGATCAACGCGCTGTATCGCGCCGACACTCCGGACTCCTTCCTGAATAGACTGAACGGTATCTTCGCATTCGCACTCTGGGATCGCGCCAGAGGCCGCGCGCTGATTGCACGAGATCCGATTGGAGTCTGCCCTCTCTATTGGGGCCATGATCCCAACGGGCTCTTATGGGTAGCCTCGGAGATGAAGGCACTCATCGGAAAGTGCCACGACGTCACGCAGTTTCCGCCAGGACACTATTTCAGCAGCGACGACCAGAGACTGACTCAGTATTACAACATGCCTTGGCGTGAGTACCGAGCGACGCAGGGAGTGGTTGTATCGCCTAAGGAGCTGCGCACCGCGCTTCAGTGTGCAGTGCGCCGACAGTTGATGAGTGATGTCCCATACGGGGTCCTCTTGTCCGGTGGACTCGATTCGTCATTGGTCGCAGCCTGCGCGGCTCGTTTAGCACGGCGTCGGATCGAAGACGATGATCGCACCGGGGCCTGGTGGCCACAGCTACATTCGTTCGCCATTGGATTGGAAGGATCGCCTGATCTTGCCGCGGCCGAGGTGGCCGCTGCTGCACTAGGCACTGTGCATCACGCCTTCCGCTTCACCCTTGATGAGGGACTGGATGCGCTGTCGGAAGTGATACGGCACATTGAAACGTACGACGTTACCACCGTGCGAGCCTCCACACCCATGTACCTGCTTGCGCGTCGGATCAAGGCAATGGGTGTGAAGATGGTCCTTTCCGGTGAGGGTTCGGATGAGGTGTTCGGCGGCTATCTCTATTTCCACAAGGCGCCTTCAGCGCAGGAATTTCACAACGAAACAATTCGTAAGCTGGATGCGTTGCACCTCTATGACTGCTTGCGAGCCAACAAGGCAATGATGGCCTGGGGGGTTGAGCCACGAGTACCATTCCTCGATCGTGAGTTCCTCGATGTCGCGATGAGTATGGATGCCATAGTCAAGATGACGGGTCGCGGTCGGATGGAGAAAGCGGTGCTGCGAGAGGCATTTGAAGACTATCTACCGGATTCAATACTGTGGCGGCAGAAGGAACAATTTAGCGATGGAGTGGGCTACGGTTGGATTGATGAACTCAAGGCTCACGCGGCATCGCAGGTCAGTGACAGGGATCTGGCTAGGGCCTCGGCGCGCTTTCCGATCAATCCGCCGCAGTCGAAGGAGGCCTATTGTTATCGGCGAATCTTCGAGCTGCATTTTCCAGACCCCGCCTGTACGAGGACGGTGCCGGTAGGGAAGTCGATTGCGTGTTCATCGCCCGCTGCAATCGCGTGGGATCAGAGTTTCGAAGCCGCAGCCGATCCGTCGGGGCGAGCGGTGACCGGTATTCACCATTCATCACTGACCAAGAGTTCAGCGGCGTAAACGTTGCGGTCACACACGAATGTCTATTTTCGAGCCGATGCAGCAGGGGCGGGGGCTGAAGCCCGGTTAGGATACCGGCGTGATGTTTTCTGAAGGAGGTGGCGGGCGATAGGTACAGCCTTAGCGGCACCCCCCCCACCTCACTGCGGCGGTTGCCGCGATGGCGGTCGCTGACCCGACAGTCCTGGCCCGAAGAATTCGCGAACGCGCGTGTGATGGGCGGTGCAAGAGCCGCCGCTGTGATAGAAGCGGCATTCAGGATCGGCCGGGATCTTTCAGGAGTCCAGGCAGCGCTCTCAGCTACGTCAGTTATTGGTAATGCGCTGTCCACTCGACGTTTGACGTTTGCCTGCACGGTCCAACGCGATGGCATGCTATGCCTTGCCAACGTCGGTGCTCGGTATTTCGTCGGAGGGCTGAGCACGGTGTCTGAATTTGGAATTAGTGTCTGGATCCAACCCTAGCCATACAAACGCATGGACTAACGCTGCGAGGACACTGGACACGCTACCTCAAAGAACTGTCCCTCAATGGCGTCAAAACGGGTAGTTTTTGTTGAAATGCTATCGTAGCTAGTGCATAAGATAATTGAAGAGCGCGCAGGAGCGAGTCACGTGGCCGGCCTCAAGTATTGAGCTAATTGCGCGCTAGTAGCGGAAAGGAAATTGTACCGAAGTCCAGTTACGTTGGGATCTGGTTTAGTTCTAGACAACGGTAATGTTGGTCCAATGCAGCAAGTTTCGCCTATGCATGAGGGTCTCACGGATGAACCCATCGATCAGTCGCGAAAGATATTGATCAGATAAACAAGGGCGCCACACAGGCTGGTGACCGGAGCGACGATCATTAGGAAATTCCGTGGGCGTAGAAGGACCTATTCACGGAGTACGCAGGGATGTCGCGCGAGCGAGTTTTGCCGACAATGGCTTTTGGCTGGTATTACTTTTCTCGGAGGGCCGCAAACAACAGAATGATCTTCACGAACAGTTTAGAGCGTGACCTGTTTCGAGATCTTCTTACTACGACGCTAGCGGTGCATGGGATGCATCTTCATTTCATGTATGTAGACCAGAATGAAATGCATTTGGGCGTGCGTGCAGGTGGCGGTTCACTGACCAAGGCACTCGGAAGCTTCTGCGAGAAATTTGCCCACAAAATCAACCGCTCACGTCGTGAGACTGGTTCGGTCTTTCGGCCGCACGCGCAAGTTCTTCTCGTTCAGCCAGGGCGCTGGTTCGTGCTCCTTGGCAGATTCATTCATTGGATTCCACGCGTTGAAGCCGCAGATTCCCCGGTTAGCGCTCCACAGTTCAACAGTGATACCTACTATCGGAATCACAAACGTGCGCGCGGGCTCGAGACCAGCGTGATTTTGCGGATGATTTCACGCGGATCTCGAAATCCTCACGTTCAAGATGAGGCCTATCGAGTGATCTTTGATCAATCCCCGAGCGCCGACGAGATTGAGCTGTTTCGCAAGGGATCTTCGACAGACCCACGAATAGTCGGAGACAAGGATTTCATCTCACGAGCGTTTCGTGAACTTGGGGTGCCGCTGCGTCCGCGCGTTAGGAGCCGGCCCGGCCATCCAGAGGAAATTCCAAGTGCCATTTCGGAGATGATCGAGAGGTTCCAAAACCTGTGCAACCAACGGCTGCCGCCTGCTACTGCTCAGCGCTGGATTCGGGTCTCAACGCTCGAGAACGTCTGCTCGAGGTCCCGACAGCCGCCACTTCCCATGCTTCGCGCGTTAGCCGCTTCGCACCTCGTTGTCGATGGACGTTTCCGACTTGATCAACTGGAGAATTTTTTCCATTGCCGGCCGCGAACTCTCTCCGCAGGGCGGCGGAGAGCGTACCATGAAAGGTTCGAAGCGCTATTCAATCGGCCGTATCAAGTTATTTTCGACAGAGATTATGGGCAAAGTCCCGCAATTGAAGCCCGCAACATAGCGACAGAACCGTCAAAGGAAGCGTACGCGAGCGGTAACTGCCAGAGTTAGTCGGGTACTATTCAGCATTGGCGTCATGTGATCTCTCGGCGGCGACGTGTGGTGGTATGGCGCGCGATAATCTGCCGATGTTCTGTTATCCGTCCTGCTACCCTTCAACCAGTCATATGGCGCAGCAGTACGCGATCGAGGAGGTGGACGACAATGACTTGTACGGCAGTATCAATGCATTGAGGTAATGACCCATCGAAAGACGATCCGGCAGAGTGCCTCGGTCGTGTCAGTCCCAATTGGCCGCGGGCCACAATCTTAGTTGCGAGAGGCACCTCGAGCACCTATACGGTACGGAAAACGATACCTCGCAATCCTAGTGTCACTTCTCGGCATTAAGGAGCCGGGACTTTTCGGCGTAATGGCGCCAGTTTTGAGTGCGGAGACCGGGCATCTACGGATGGTTCAAGCCTGAGCGGTTTTTGGTGTTGTGGCAACTCGTGCTTTGACCCCACCGGGTGCCAAGCGTGGCGCGCGGAAGGATTCGCCGTCGAGCACCAGGCAGTAGGCGTTGTGTCGCAGCCGATCCAAAGTTGCTGAAGCAAGTAGCCGGTTGGCCGGGTAAGCCTGATCCCACTCCGCGAAGTCGAGGTTGCTATAAGTTACTTGGAATTGATCCTGCGTAATCTCTGGCCGGTTCGGCGCTCTACAGAATCCGTCTCTTTCTTGGCTCTTCATCTGAATCTTTATTCAGTGTTGTCTGCCAGGCAACGCAGTCTCACCGCGGCTTTGCGCGGGGAGAAGCTCTTGCTACTGGCTGTTGGCGAGCATGCGAGGCTGTGGGCTCGTCTGCGCTCCCAGCCGTGCGTGAGCTGCTTGTAGCGGAAAATTGGCCGGGTGTCGGCGTGGTCTTCAGACGCGCCAGAAGCCGATCGATGGCTGCGAAATAGCCGCTTGAGAGTCGATCCGCACGATGTTGCCTCGTCCCTGACGCGGCCGGGTTCGCAGATAGTGGACGTACTGCGCGATGAGCTCGCGCGTGGCGCAGCGCGCTTCCACCGACCGGCTTTGGCAAAAGCCCAGAAATATCTCCATGGCGCGCGAGTAGGCGGCAATCGTATTGCCTGCCAACCCAAGCATCACGCAACTTCGGATCCAACGCGCCGCATCAGCGTGCGCTGCGATCATCGGGTAGCGATGCCATGCAGACCCGATGGCTTTTACATCGGTGGCGGCCATGAGTGTTCTTCGTGCGCGGCTACGGAAACAATCCAATTTTATCACGTCACGGTCGGCCATCAGCGTTCGGTCACTACAAGTGTTGCACGCAAGCGATCCTGTATACCATCGGCACCGAGGTGCAAGAGCTTCTTGCCCACGCTGCGCGTGGGGAGAGTGCGTTGCAGACAAGACCACAATGATCAGATGCAAATCGCAAAGACAACTCAAACGTAAGCTGTGGAGGGTAATTCCATATAATGGTGACGATTGTGCTGGCGGTCTCGTAACGCTCGGCGATCAGATCGTGCAGATCCTCATCCGCGGGCGGCCGCAGCGGCTTCAAGCCGAAGTCATCAATGATGAGGAGTGCGATGCGAGCGAGGCTCGCCAACTTACGCTCGTAGCCGCCGGTGGCGCGTGCGGCGTTAAGACTGGCGGTGAGCTGTGTACAGGTGGTGAACAGCACATCGGCGCCCTGACGAACCGCGCAATGGCCCAGCGCCTGGGCGATGTGGGATTTGCCTGTGCCGCAGGGTCCGACGATCAGTGCGGGGGCCCGCTCGGACAGATACCGTCCGGTGGCGAGCTCGTTCACGAGTGCCCGGTTGAGCTTGGGTAAACGCTCGAAGTCGAACTGCTCGAGCGTTTTGATGGCGCGGAAGGTGGCGCGCCGTAGCCGCAGATCGAACTTCTTCTGTTCGCGCCGGGCAACCTCGTCTTGGATCAGCAGCGCCAGGAACTCGGTGTAGGCCAGCTTGCCGTCGATGGCTTGCCGGTTACGCGCCTCGAGGGAGTCGAGGATGCCGGAGAGGCGCAGTTGCTTCAGGTACGGGGATAGTTCTGGGAGCGGGTTCATCGGATAACTCCTATGGAGTGTCGTGGGTTGCAGATCGCGATCGGCCTCAGTTGCCGGTCGCGGGAGAAACAACATCGCCGGTCAGCTCATCCGTGCCGAACAACTCGTGGGCGGCCCGGGCAAAGCGCGCGCCGTGCAGGTAGATCGCAGCGGGATCGGCATAGGTCGGTTCGATGCGCAGGTCATGTCCACCCACGAGGATCGTTCGAACCGTGCGGTAGTGAGGGCTGTCGTGCGCGAGAGCCCGGGCGCACGCGGCTTCGAGGCGCACGTGGCCATAGCGACTGGCCAGACGCAGCACGTCTTGTGCAGCGCGCAACCGCTCGAGGATGCGATCACCTAACAGCTGCTCGATGAGTCGCGTACACGCCGGTCCGATGCGGACCGCCTGTTCTGCACACCAAGCCCGGTCATGGGCGAAGAACAGTTGCGCCTGCGGCGGCAGATGCTCACGCACCGTGCGCCGGGTGGCGGCATTACGCGCCCGCAGATGGGTGGCGACCAGATGATGATCTTTGAAGATCGTGACGGTGGTGTCGGTCGCACGCAGCCACAGGCGCTGACCCACGAGACTGAACGGCACCGAGTACAAGCTCTTCTCGAACTGCAGGTGGCAGTCGCGATGGACACTGGCCTGGGCCTAGACACCCAGGTCCGGCGCCACCGCAGGCAACAGCTTCATCAAAGGCCGTTCGAGCGCAAAACGCGCCAGCGGTTGTTCGCGTGTCGTGCCATGGATGCGAAGGCCGGCTTCCTGCAACACCCACTCACGACTCTGGGCGTTCAGATCCGACAGATCGCGGAACTGGCGCAGGGGGAGGAAGTTACCCTTTACGTACTTGACGCCCGCCTCAACGATCCCCTTCTTGGCCGGATCCGCCGGCGGACAGGCCTCGATCCGAAAACCATAGCCTTCGGCGCACTCGGCGTAGGAGCGCTGCACGATCGGATCGTGGATGCAGGCGCGGATGATCGCGCACTTGGGGTTGTCGATGATGAGGCGGTCTGGCACTCGGCCGAACCACTCGAAGGCACGGCGGTGACACCCCAACCAGGTTGCCACCGTCTGGTCGAAGACAAACTCCAAGTACTGATGACGCGAGAAACACAGCGTCATCACGAAGGCCCATGTGCGCCGCTCGCGCTGCGTCACCGGATTCCTCAACAACGGGCCAGCGCCGAAATCCACCTGGGCAGCCTCTGCCGGCGTGAAGCACAGCGGCACCGTCGCATCCGGCTCTCGATCCCCGAGAGACTGAATGAGTCGATAGACCGCGGAATAACTTCCACCGTAACCGCACTCACGACGCAGTGCCGCATGGATCGCAACACCGTTGACACCTTGATCAACCCATCGGGCGATCAGCTCGCGATGCTGTTCGGCACTGGAAATGGTGGATCGCGCCCGCTTGGCCTGGCCGACCGCGGCGGCCAGCGTGGCATCCTCAGGCAGTGCGGTGCCCGGGTCGAGCCAACCCTGTTGCTGACACGCAGCTCGAAAGGCTGCGACCTTGCGCCGCCCCATCAACCCACTGCGAGCAATCTCCCGATCCGTATCACCCTGGCGCACGCGCACCAGGATCTGTCGATACTGAAACATCTCGAATCTCCTGCGTGCCACCGCGCTCCCCTCCGCATCGGGCTGATGCGCAAGAGGGTAGCGGTGCTCCGCTGATCCGAGATGCCCGGCCCCACAACGGGACTGGCTGCAATATGCCGAAAACCCGGTGGCGCCATTACGCCGAAAACCGAGTGGCTCCTATATGCCGAAAACTCAATGGCTCCATTACGGCGAAAGGTGACACCTAGTCCTTTGCGCTCGGGGGGGCGGCTGCTCCGACGCTGGAGCTATCCGACTCTGTTGCTCGCACCCTCGTCCGCAGCAACGAGGAACCGAGCAATGCAGCCGTACTAACGCAGACAGCACTAAGCAGGAAAGCGACGTGGTAACCCCCGGTGAGGGCAACGGGAGTGGAGGCGCCGGACGCAAGCAGATCGTTCGTGCGCGCGACGGAGAAGCTAGCGAGGATCGCGAGGCCGAGTGCGCCGCCCATCAGCGACATGGTGTTGACGATTCCTGAGGCCAGACCGGATTCGCTAGGTGCGACGTCCCCCAAGACGGCGAGCAATAAGGGATTGAACACGCTGCCTGCCCCGAGCCCGACAAGTATCATGCTCGGAAGGACGTGCGTCATAAAGTCTCCATCTACAGGCGCCCGCGCTAACAGCGCGAGACCCGCCGCAGTCAGCATCATGCCGCTGCCGAGGGACTTTCTGATGCCGAAGCGTGTAACCAGCTTAGCAGAAAGCCCCAACGAGAACGCGGCTACGATGATGTTCACGGGAAGGAACGCAAGACCGACCTGCATCGGTCCGTATCCGAGCACGAGGCGCATATACAGCGCAGAAATGAAGCCCCACGCGTACATGCCTGCAGCCCAGAGAGTGCACACGGCGCTCGAGATGGCGAGATTGCGCCGTCTGAGGACGTGGAGCGGCATCAGCGGTGTCTGCGCACGCGTCTCAATGATGAGGAATACGACAAACAATGCCGCCGCGCAGGCAAGCAATCTGTACGTTTGAGCGGAATTCTCATTCGTCTCGTTATCGTTCGCGATGGCGTAATTAGCTAGCATCAACGATGTCGTCACAGTCACGGCGCCCCAGACGTCGAGCTGACCGTCAGCCGTCTTCGTTTGGACGTTCGGTAGGAGCGACAGACACAGCGCGTACACCGCCGTGCCAAGGGGCACGTTGACGAAGAAGATCCAATGCCAGTTGAGTAAGCTGGTAAGCGTGCCTCCGAGGAGCAAGCCTACGCTACTGCCGCCGAGACACACGAAGCTGTAAATTCCCAAGGCCTTTGTACGCTCGATGTCGCCGACGAAGACGTTCATAATCAGCGAGAGTGAGACTGCCACGACAACGGCTCCGCTCAAACCCTGCACCGCGCGCGCGGCGACAAGCAGCCCTTGTGTGTTCGCCAGCCCGCATGCGAGCGAGGCGATGGTAAAAAGGGCAATGCCAATCAAAAACATCCGGCGATGACCATACAGGTCGCCCAGTCTACCGCACAGCAGCAACGAACCGCCGTATGTGACCCCGTACGCATTCACTATCCAGATGAGCGCATTCTCAGTGAACTTCAAATCGTCGCGGATCGAAGGCAACGCCACGTTCACAACGGTCGTATCGAGCACGATCATGAGCACGCCGAAGCACAGCGCGATGAGCGCCCGCCAACGTCGTCGGTCACCACCTGACGCAGTCTGGACGGCGTTCTTGCTCATGAGGTCCTTCTCTGTGCTCGCGACTCTAACCAAAAATATTCGCGAAACCACTTTAAGCGATAGTCTCACGCGCGGGTCGCCTCTTGTTGGTGCTGTCACGGCATCTCCTGAGGGAGTTCCCCTATTTGTTAGCGGCGGCGTGAAAACCGGTGAAATTGGCCGGTTTGAATACCAGGTGCTGAGGTTGAGGGTGCCGGTCATTGGGAATGATTTTCGAGGATCGATGGAGTTGTGGGGGTTCGAGGGCACCGGGAGCGCCCTCATGAAACAACCCTGATGCAGTTCCGTCGCGACGTCGAGCACGCGCGGTACAGCGCACAGCGTGCCGAGCGGCGCTACCGCGCAGTGGACCCGGAGAGCAAGCTGGTTGCGCGCGGGCTCGAGGCTGAGTGGAACAGCGCCCTGCAGGAATTCAGAGCGCTGAGGACGAACTCGCCAAGCGAGAGCACTCTCGACCGCGTCCCTCACTCACCAGGAGCGCGACTCGATCCTCGCACTCGGCAAAGACTTTAAGAGTGTTTGGTCCGCTTCCACAACGAGCGATCGTGATCGAAAAGAGTTGCTGCGCACACTGCTCGACGACGTCACGCTGAAATGGAACGCGAGAAATACAACGCCCATCTCACGCTGCGCTGGCGCGGCGGACTCATGACCGAGATGGACATTCCATTGCCGCGCTCATCCGTCACCCACCCGCACCGCCGATGATACGATCGACCTGCTGCGACGCTTGGCAGGGCATTATCCCGATACCGTCATCGCCGGTATCCTCAACCGCCAGGGAGCACAACGGCTAGCCGCTCTGTCGTTCACTGCTAATCAAGTCAGTAGTTTGCGAACGCACTGGGAAATCTCGTGCTTCGAACCAAATCAACATCCGAAAAATGGCGAGTGTATAACCATCGAGAAGGCCGCTGGCGCACTCGGACCCGCACCCTCCACTTTGCATCGCTGGCTCAATGATGGCTTATTGCCGGCTAACAAGTCACACCCGGGGCTATCTTGAAAAAGCGCATCGAGCACCACGGAGCCGCGCTCCCCGATGGGCAACTGCTGATGTCTTTTCCGCGCATCGGACAGGTGAACGTTGCACAGATTCTGACCGAGCTCGGCTCGGTGCGTGAGCGATACCTCAGTGAGGCGCACTTGGCCGCCGAGGCCGGCGCCTCTCCAATCACTCATCAATCGGGTAAGTCTCGTGGCGTCTGTTTCCGGCGGGCCTGGGGTGGCGAGCCCCTCGTGCACGGGCGCGCTGGTAGATCAGCGCCGCCCAACGGCTGGCGTGTCGGGAATTGTCGGCCCACGTGACGATGGCGATGCGCAAGCGACGATGCCGCACGCCGTGCGCATCCTGGCCCGAGCATGGATCCGCGTACTGTGGCGCGTCTGGTACGACCGCACCCCCTGCGATTCGTCCTGGCACGGCGCAGTTCGGCAAATGCTTAGCTCCATGAGTTGACACAGTAATTCTCATGAGTCGCGCTGACTACTCGACGCTCCCTTTACCCTGCTTGCACAGGGGATGACGACGGTGGCTCAAGAAAGGTTGTCCATGCGCAAAGTACGAGAGATTTTGAGGCTGCGGGCCAGCGGCCTGACCGATCGAGCGGTGGCGCAAAGCGTTGGCTGCGCACGCTCGACGGTTCAGGAGTGTCTGAAGCGCGCCCGCGAGGCGGGCATCAGCTGGCCGTTGCCCGAAGGAGTAGATGATGCGGCTTTGGAGACGCAACTGTATCCGCGCGCGCCTGTGGTGGCGGCCGCCGCCGCGTTTGCTGAGCCGGGCTTCGCGTACGTAGCACGCGAACTGTCGCGCAAGCACGTCACGCGCCGTCAACTCTGACGGGAGTATCACGCCCAACATCCAAACGGACTGAAGTACACCGCCTTCTGCGTGCGCTATCAGCGCTGGCGTGCAACGACGGGCGCCGAAGTGACTCTGGCGCAGGAGCACGTCCCCGGGGAAGCGTTGTTCGTCGATTACGGCGGTGATCCGGCATACGTAACCAATCCGCACACCGGCGAGCAGCGTGCGGTGTGGCTGTTCGTTGCCGCCTGGGGCTTCAGCCACTGGCTGTACGTGGAAGCGACCGCCACGCAACAAAGCCGTGATTGGCTCGCCGCACACGTGAACGCCTTGGAGGCAGCGGGCTGCGTGCCCAGGGCGCTCGTTCCGGACAACACCGTCACGGCCGTACGCCGGGCACTGCGCTACGATCCCGAGCTCAACCCGACCTACCGCGACTTGGCTGAGCACTACGGGCTTGCAGTGCTACCGGCGCGCCCTCGAAAGCCACGCGACAAAGCCAAGGTCGAAACGGCGGTGCTTATCGCGCAGCGGCGTGTGCTGGCGGCATTGCGGGATACGGTATTTTTCTCCCTTGCCGAACTCAACACTGCGATCGCCAGCATCGTTGCGCAGATCAACGCTGAGCCGTTCCAGAAGCGCGAGGGCAGCCGCAACGAGCTCTTCGAGCGTTACGAGCGCCCGATCGCACAGGCACTCCCCGCGCGCCGTCACGAGTACGCGTCTTGGCATCAGTCCCTCGTGCACCGCGATCACCACATCGAAGTCGACCGCGGTTACTACTCTGTGCCGTATACGCTGATCGGGCAGCGCATGGACGTGCGCATCGGCGCGCACTTGGTGGAGATCTTCCAGCGCGGAGCACTCATTGCCGCACACGCGCGTGTCGAGCGGCCCTATGAGCGACGCACAATCGAGGGACATCGACCGCCCGAGCACCGCGCTTATCGGGCTCTTGGCTTCGATCGTCTGCTGGATCAGGCGAGCAAAATCGGCCCGAACACGGCCGCGGTGCTCGCCAAACAGGCTCTTTGCAAGAAACACCTCGGTGAGACGATCCGCAATGCTCAGGGGATCCTGCGCCTGGCCGATGACTTCAGCCCTCAGGCTCTGGAGCATGCCGCCGGCGCCGCGCTGCAGCTCGGAGCCTTCAGTTATCGAACGCTGCGCGATCTGCTCCAGCAGTCCCGTAGCAGCACTGATGGCGGCCAGGGCAGCCTGTCACTCCAGACTGAGAGTGCCGCGACCCCGAGCGAACACCCCAACGTGCGCGGACCGGACTACTTCCACTGATCGAACGTGCCCTCAACCACCCAAGGAGATCTGACAAGTTGCTCGAACCATTGATCCAGCAGCTACGCGAGATGCGTCTGCACGGCTTGGCTGCAGCTCCTGAACAACAGCTCACCGACCGCGGGATCGAGGCCATGCGCTTCGAGGAGCGACTGGCGCTCATGATCCAACGCGAACGCGCCGAGCGTGCCAATTGCCGGCTCGCCCAGCGGTTGCGCTGGGCACGCCTGCCTAAAACTGCTGCCTGCGTGGAGGACCTTGATACTCGAACTCCCCGGGGGATCGACCCGTTCACTATGGCGACCGTACGTGATCTGTCCTGGATCCCTAAGCGGAGGGCGATGACCGACAGATCATTCCCGGCTTAAAGGAGTTCCTTGGCCGCAGCGTGTCGCAACATGCGGCGACGCGCGTCTTATTCCGAAACGAGGGACAAGGCGGCCGTGCGGTCGCAGTAATGCGGCTGTTTGGTGAGCAGATATTGCAGAGCGTCTGGGGGGATCCTTACAAACCGGGGGAAGGATCAGTCGTGGTCGCTCGTCATATAAATTGATTCGCCACGCGCGCGTCGTTTGCGCGACTCTCAAATTACCGTGTAGAGGCACCTTTGATCGAGAATGGCTCAGACTGCGAGTTTGGAAGTGGAGGGTTGGGGTGCGCATTCCTTGAGAACCGGCGGTAATCTCTGTTCGCTTAGCGGCCAAAACACGTTGATCAGAAACAGGTCTCCCTGATCCGGGTGCGCCGACACACGAGATGACAACCAGCAGTCTACTCGTGTGCTCATTCTCGACTGTTCGGACAACTAACGTACTATGTAAACTGTGTCAAGTGTTAGTTTTCGACGTGGAGGTGTAGAATGCCGGACATGCTGGCTCATATCAGCCCGCAGAGTGTGTCTCTGAAAATAACTGCATGTTCGGCGACTACGCCATCGCGGACTGGTTCAGGCACCTACAAAACATTCTATTCGCGCCATCGAGAGTGGGTAACGTGTTTGAGGAAAGGCCACCGCGTGGCGCGACCCTCAAATGCTTCACAGCTTTCGCAACTCTGTGTGATCGGCATATTAGGCTGCTGCAGCGCTTGGACACATACATCGGCAGCAGCGGAGGCGCGAGACGCTACGTGCAAGGCGCTGTCGCATGATGACTTTACAGTCGTCCAAGATGGCGCAACTGAGATCATTGATTCGAAGGTAGTTGAATCAGACAAGTCGATGCCAGCTTACTGTCGCGTGCAGGGGTATACAGCTCCTCAGATTGGATTTGAACTATACCTGCCACTTGAAGGCTGGAACAAAAAGTTCCTGCAAATAGGGTGCATCGGACATTGCGGTATCACGGAGCTTGTTGCTTTATGCCCTCTGCAGAAAGGCTATGCTTGCATTGCTGCAGATGACGGGCACAAGAGTACGCCGTCGGGAGCACTTTGGGGTAACGAGAACTGGCAAGCCAAGATTGACTGGGGTTACCGCGCGCCGCACGTGACTGCTCAGGCGGGCAAAGCGATTATCCATCGCTTCTACGGGACGCAGTCGGCGCGATCGTATTTCCTTGGGCAGTCCACTGGCGGCCGCCAGGCATTACAGGAGGCTCAACGCTTTCCATGGGACTTTGACGGCGTTGTTGCCATTAACCCGCCGCCTGACCTTTCAGCGGTCTACATGACCTTTGCTTGGGGCAGACAAGCCTTGCACGACACGCGGGGCGAGCCGCTTCTTAACAACGCCGAATTGAAACTGCTAACCGACTCGGCCGTCGCTAAGTGCGATCTCAGTGACGGCGTGAAGGATGGGATCATCGGTGATCCGCTGCACTGTTCCTTCGACCCCTCTGAACTTGCGTGCAAGCCGCATCAAGTCGAAGGGTGCCTGAGTCCTACTCAAATAGACGCGATCAAAAAAGTGTACGCCGGGCCCACGACATCAAGCGGTATCAGATTGACACACGGGGGTCCGCTTCCAGGATCAGAATTCGGAAATCCGATTTACGACAACGGGTGGAGTGAAAGTTACCTGAATGATGATAGTGGAACAGTGGAACTGGCCACGCTCGGATTACGCTATCTCTTCTTTTCTTCCGACCCTGGACACAGATGGACATTGCGGGATTTTGATTTTGACCGCGACTACCGGAGCCTAGGGGTTATGGAGGCACTTTACGACGCCAGTAATCCAGATTTGCGCGTGTTCAAGAAGGCCCAAGGTAAATTGATGATCTTTCAAGGCCTGAACGACGTCGCCGCGCTACCTCGAAGCACAATTGACTATTATGAGGCGGTCGAGCGCGTGATGGGTGGGCGTCGCGCAACGCAAGACTTCGTTCGGCTGTTTCTGGTCCCTGGAGTCGATCATGTTCACGTTGGGCCGGGCGCTGCCACCATCGACTACTTGAAAGCCCTTGAAGACTGGGTCGAAGAGGGTCGGGCACCTGATCGCCTGATTGCCGTTCACCTGAAACATGTCGATGACGACGGACGCCCTTTGGATCCAAGCAACGTTCAGTTTACGCGGCCGCTATACCCGTACCCTCTTCGCGCAAAGTACAGAGGTCGTGGCAATCCCGCTGACGCCGAGAGCTTCGTCCCTGTCGACTGATGCGCAATACGCCGCACAGGTATGCGTTGGCGCGCAGCAGTAACCCCAGCGGCGTCGGTGGCTACGCTGTATGAATTCAGTCTATGATCTTTCTCCGACATTGTGCACGTCAGCCAGATATGGCCATACTATCGACCGTCTTGTAAGAGGGCATGGTGCGAAGTATTACGAGCATCGCAGATCTTCGTGAACTCGCCAAAAAGCGAGTACCCAGAGTACTGTTTGAATATGCCGACAACGGGTCCTATGACGAAATTACTCTTCGTCGCAATCGACGTGACCTGGACAACATCAGCCTGCGGCAGCGCGTGTGCGTCGACGTCTCGAGCCAATCGCTAAAAACATCGTTGCTCGGACAGCAAGTGTCCATGCCATTGGCCATAGCGCCGACCGGATTAACCGGGATGTTTAGAAGAAACGGGGAGGTCCTTGGTGCGCGCGCGGCGATGTCGTCCGGAATACCGTTCTGCTTGAGTACGATGTCCATATGCTCCATTGAGGGTCTCAGAGATAGGGTCAATGCCCCGTTCTGGTTTCAGCTTTATCTGATGAGGGATCGCGGCTTCACCCATGAGCTGATCGCGCGAGCCAAGGCGGCGGCCTGTTCGGTTCTGGTACTAACGCTGGACCTTCAGGTCATTGCGTTACGTCGGCAGGAAGTCAGGCGCGGCTTGACGATCCCACCCCGCATAACATTCTCCAATGTCCTGGACGTCGTCTCCAGGCCCGCATGGGTTGCGGGTCTGCTGTTTGGAAAAAGGCGGACATTCGGTAACTTGATCGGGGGCACACCTGGTACAGGCAGTGTAGCGTCACTGGCACAGTGGATCTCGATGCAATGCGATCCGTCTGTGAGTTGGTCGGATGTAGAGTGGGTCAGGTCTCTTTGGCCTGGGAAGCTTGTTCTGAAAGGGATACTGGACCCCGACGATGCTAAACGCGCCTGCGCGGTGGGCGCAGACGCAATCGTTGTTTCCAATCACGGTGGCAGGCAGCTTGATGGGGCACCATCGTCGATCTCCGTGCTGGGACGAGTTGTGGATGCAGCAGATACAAAATGTGAAGTGCTGTTTGACGGGGGTATCCAGTCTGGGAAGGATATATTCAAAGCTCTTGCCTACGGTGCCCGGGGTTGTCTTATCGGCAAGGCATACATATACGGAATGGCGGCACTCGGTGAAAAAGGAGTAAAGCTCGCCATCAGCATAATGCGACAGGAACTCGCTGTAACTATGGCGCTGTCCGGGGTTAGCGATGTGACACGCATTGGGCGCTCGGTACTCATCGAGAACTGACTAACGCCCAAAGTCACGTTAGCAAGGAAGCTAAGCTCGTATTCATGTCGCGTGCGACACGCGTGGCCAGTTGTAACAAGTCTGGAGCACGCGCCTCTGTCTGTGCGGGAGGGCACAGGTCGAATGGGAAAGCTCCATGTCCCACGATGCATCCGCGTTCTTCCCAGAGCATCAGTCCTGGCAAAAACTCGGATTGCCGACGCCGGCCGAGTGCCGGTAGGTTGAATGGTCCCGGAACGAACAGCTTGACGCAGACTCCAAGCGCTTCAAGGTCGCCTCTGCACCGTGGGGGCGAAAATACTTCATCGGGGGTTGATGGAAACCACTGAACAAACGGCGCATTGATCAGCTCGCGTCTGCCGCCGTCCATTGCTTTGCCGATATTGAGATGGGCGATACCAATCAGGTATTCCCTCGACATTGCCTTACAGAGCTGATCGAACGTGTCATGCCCTGCCAACTCCACTCGCAGTGGAACAAAATTTGGTAGGTAGCCGATCATGCCAAGATGTTTTCGCTGATCTCGACTCGAGAACGTCATCGGAAGTGTGAATTTCCTCTGATTGGTCCAGGCGGCAACGGCAAGGGAAATAAGAGGAACGACGACGAATGATGTGGAAACCCCGATGCGCTGCGCGACGTCTCTGAGCAAAGAACTCAAGCCCAAAGGAATACGTACGTTTGTGAGCTTTACTGGGGGGGCGACCCCTTTACTATCACTCCCCGACACCTGAATGGGCACTGCATTCCTAAGACGCTCCTTCCAGTAGACCTCCTCACGGTCTGCCCAGGAGGGGTATGTCTCACGCTGCCACATTGCATAATCGGAGTATTGCATCGGTGCACTGGGTACCGGTGCGTATTGCTGCCGCGATACACTGCAGTATGACGTCCACAGTTCCTGATATAGCAAACTGGCTGAATAATAATCGCTAAATAGATGGTCCCAAAATATCATTAGGACATGCTCGGAGTCTGATAGCCTCAACAGCTTGACTTCAAACGTGCTGTCGGCTGCATCGTACCATTCGCGGACCAAGTAGCTGTAACGGGAATTAAAAGCGTCGCTGCCCAGAGTACATTCCTGCAGGTCCAGAACTTCCAACCCACGAGGTTCTGCAGGGCCCATGTGCTGCTGTAGACCCTGCGCAGTCACTTGGATTTTCGTGTGAAGCGCACTGTGACGCTCGACAAGTGAGTCTATGCTCCTAGACAGTGCGTCAACATTCAATGGTCCGGAAATACGCACAGATTCCGCGCCGCCGTAGAAATCACCGAAGTGCTCCAATGCAAATTCTTGCTGGAACGTCAGAGGTGCGGTGTGCTCACGAAGGGTCGCGCCCGGCTCCGCCGTGCGCATGATTTCGAGTATGGTTTCATGCGCTGTCTCGCGAAAAAGTGCGTTCTCTTCCCGAGTAAGGAAATGATTCAGGCACCAATAGTTAAGAGCGCCGCAGTGAATCCCGAGGGTGATGCCTCTTTCGGCTAACGTTCGAACCAGCATTACTGCTCCGGATACGGTCACGGCCCGTCGCCGGTCTGAGGCAGCCCACATTCCACAAGTGCTACCAACTCACTGACGGTACCGGGCATGCGCGATGGCAAACTCCACTCATCACCAAGTCCGTACTCTCTTTTTAGTTCAAAGAGTATGGCGATGAGATGGAACGAGTTCACCCCAAAGTCTGAAAGCAGTGATTCTTCCTGGAGTGCAATTTCGGGGGCCGCCAAATCGGAAATAAGCCTCCGGACTCGCTCCATGATTTGCTGTCGCCGATCCATGGCTCGCTCCACTGACACGCTCAGCTTACTCTACATCATTGAGGAGTCTATTGCGCTATTCGAGCGTTCCCGAGCGATCGCGCTGACCTGCCTGCGCATCTTTGGATCAATTGATGCTTGGAGAGTTGACCACATTCAACTCGGTCTGACCCGACTCTCCTTTCACGGGTACTTTTAAATCCATACACAGAGCACGGCCAGTGGCGCGGATAATTGCCCCGACTATAGACAGTTGACAGAGGCTATCGAGCAGAGCAGAACTACGTGTCGCGACCTGCCGCCGTTTTCAAGCTCGTGCGGCTATCTACAGCGTTGAGTTACTTGAAATTCATCGGCGGGCCTCGAGTGTGCGTTACCAGTGCCTCATCGGCGCCAGGGATGGAGAACGTTAGTCATGCCTCAATCCATATTTACAGGTAAGCGGCGGGAGATCCAGAGTTTAGCCGAACTGATTCAGTTAGCTGTGCGGCAGTACCCCGACTCCGGTATCTACTTTGTGTCCGGCGCGGGGAGAAGTGATGCGGAGTTTCGGAGCTATTCAAAGCTCTACATGGAAGCGAAACAGATGCTAGGGGGTCTTGTCGGATGCGCGCCGCAACCGTACGCCCATGTTGCTCTGCTGCTCGAGAATGCTGTGGATCTTATTCCTGCGACATGGTCATGCATTCTCGGAGGCTACGTGCCTTGTCCGATGACCCCGATTCGCCACGACCGATCCCGTTTTGAAACGCATCTCGCATACATAGACACGCTATTGGATCATCCCCTGTTCGTCACGACGGATGAATTTATTGTAGATCTGCCCAGCTCACTAAATTGCATAAATATTAATCAGCTAAGAACCGCCACGCAGACTGAGCCTCACTGTCAGCGCTCCGCTGGTGGAGCAGCGCTGCTGTTTCTCACCTCCGGTTCAACTGGCAACTCGAAGGCGGTAGTCCTGACACACGCCACTGTCCTTGCCTCGCTGGAAGGGAAAGCCGAGATCAGGGCATTGGCATCGACTGATGTGATGTTCAACTGGGTTTCGTTAGACCACGTCGTCGCGCTGATCGAAGCGCATTTCTTGCCACTCTATCTCGGTGCTACACAATTACAAGCGTCACCTGGACTCATCATCACGGACCCGCTGCTATTTCTAAGAATCATCGATTCGTTTCGCGTCACCACGAGCTTTACACCTAACTTCTTACTCGGGCAAATAAGCGCGGCCTTACAGGCCGATCAATCTGTTGACGCGAGAAAGAGGCCGGTCAGTTTCGATCTCTCGTGCGTCCGGCACATCATCTCGGGAGGAGAGGCAAATCCTGTATCTACAGGGACGCGGTTCCTTGACCTTCTGGCACCATACGGGCTCTCCCACGGGAGCCTTTGGCCCGTCTGGGGCATGACCGAGACTTGTGCTGCGTCCGTGTATTCTCAGGAATTCCCTGGTCACGATACGGACCAAGTTTTCGCGTCCGTTGGTTTTCCCATCCGCGGACTTGAAATGCGCATCGGTAACGATCAGGGAGCGGCGGCACAGACCGGGGAAGTTGGCGAGTTGCAGGTACGAGGGCCAACGGTCTTTGAAAACTACTACAATAACGCTGCGGCTACGCGCGTAGCCTTCACATCAGACAATTGGTTCCGAACCGGTGACCTCGCGCGAATTGACGACGGTCGACTGACCCTTATAGGTCGCAGCAAAGACTGCATCATCGTGAGCGGAGTGAACTATTTCAGTCAAGAATTGGAGTCTGCACTCGAGAAACTGGATGGGGTAGAGCGCACGTTCGTTGCCGCCTTCCCAACTCGACCGGAGGGTGCGGATACCGAGCAACTGGTCATTGCATTCACGCCGACCTTTCCGCTGGAAGACGAATCGCGGCTCACTCATCTGGTCGTGTCCGTGCGGAATACAACGGTAATGCTGTGGGGGTTCAGACCAGGCGCGATCCTCCCGTTACCCCGGGATGCCTTCCCAAAGACGAATCTCGGAAAGATCCAGCGTTCACTGATGCGGAGGCGTTTTGAAGCAGGAGAGTATTCACGCGAGTTGGAGCGCATAGAACGAGTAAATAGAGATCGCCTCGGGCCGTATACGAGACCTGATGGTGCCGTTGAAAGAGACGTCGTCGGGATGCTTGCACAGATGTTTGGGCTCGACCCCGAAGCACTGAGCGCAACGGCCAACTTCTTCGATCTGGGAGGAACCTCGCTTGACATTCTTCGACTGACCCGAATGCTCGACCAGCGATTTGGATTTGAAGCAACGCTGACTACAGTCCTTCAACATCAAACTGCGAAGGAACTTGCATCAGTAATTGCCCGTGGTACGCAGATAGGAGCGGAGTATGAGCCAATCGTTCCTCTGCAGCTCACGGGGAGCCAGATACCGCTCTTCCTAGTGCATCCGGGGGATGGCGGCACATTGGTCTTTGTGAACCTAGCCAAATACTTCGTCAATGAACGCCCGCTATACGCCCTACGAGCTCGCGGATTCGATCCGGGCGAGGAATGCTTCAAATCATTCGGAGAGGTGGTTAGCACCTATGTGCAAGCGATCCTTAGGCGCCAACCCAGTGGTCCCTATGCCATAGCCGGCTACTCACTAGGCGCCAGCATCGCATTCGAAGTCGCCAAAACGCTAGTCGCGGCTGGTGAACGTGTAGCCTTCCTTGGGTGCATAGATGGACAGCCTTGCGGCACCGAAAGGCAGGCGGATTTCGCAGCGACGTTATCTGGAGCGTCTGCCCTCTTGAATTTAATAGATGCCAGACATTTCTCGTCCTGGTCGAGGGTCGCCAACTCGTTGCACGTTCTGAGCCGATCACACGTTATTTCGGGAACAGTTCAGTCGATGGTAATCTTTGCGAGTTCGGGACTTCCGTCCAGCGTCGGACGTGACGAATGGTCCAGGCGGTTGCGGGCATGGAATGCGTTTGTTGAGCATCCACGGTACGTTGGCGTCTCCGGGGACCATAACTCGCTCATATCGCCGAGTCACGTTGCAAGCTTCCAGGCCGTCCTGCATGCTGAGCTTGATATTGCGCTCAACGCCTCTGGCGCGCTGACAGAGCGAACCATGATTGATATGTAGCTAACTGATCTTATGTGGGCGCTATGGGTTCGCTATTTGATGAGTGCCCAGCCCCTGACCCATTTGTAGGTAAAAATGCTATGAAGGATCTAGAGGGAAAGGTTGCCTTCGTTACCGGGGGAGATAGCGGCATAGGGCTAGGGATTTCTCGTGCGCTGCTCCGTGTCGGAATGAAACTAGTCATAACGTATCGTGATCCGATGCACCTCCGCCAAGCGAATGCGGCATTACAGCACGCAGGCGAGCGCGTCTATGCGATTCGACTCGATGTTACTGATCGGAACGCGCTCTCTGTCGCCGCAAGCGAAACTATACGAGTATTCGGGAAAGTTCACATCCTGGTGAACAACGCTGGAGTTTGGCCCACTATCGCACTCAGCAACGCATCTTTCGATGACTTTGATTGGTGCATGAGCGTGAACGTAGGCGGTGTGTTCAATGGGATTCGGACTTTTCTCCCGCATATCAGATCCCATGGCGAAGGTGGTCACATCGTAACGACGGCCTCGGTTACAGGCTTGGTTGTTGGCCCACTTTGGGGGCTCTATTCGACAAGCAAGTTTGCCGTTGTCGGGATGATGGAGGCGTTGCGCTCTGAGCTCGAAGGATCAGAAGTTGGTGTATCGGTATTCTGTCCTGGTGGAATTGTCTCGAATATCGGGCAAAGCGAGCGTAACCGCCCGGCAACTTTTTCGCAGGCCGGGACCCCGGACGCAGGACAAAAGGAGTTGTTGGAAGCCTACGGAACGAGCATGCGTGAAGTCATTCTTAAACGTGGTATTTCACAGACAGTGATGGATCCCCTGGATGCCGGTGAAATAGTACTGAATGGAATACACAATAACGATCTCTACGTCATATCTCACGCCGAATACAAACTAGCGATCCAAGAGAGAAGTGACGCGCTTAAGGCCTCTATTCCCGATGCACAGGATGTGCCACCGACTAGGACTGCCGTTGCGCGAATCGCCCAAAGCCCAATGTACGCGAACGAAATTGCGCGCAGAGTGCGCAGGAAGGAACTGCTTCAGATACAAGATGAGCAAATTTCCATACACGACGAGTTCTAGCGTGTACCCGCCCGTAGAAGGTAAGCATCCGGGCATCACATCTTGCTCACGGCGCAAGATAGCTGATTGGCGGTAGACTATGCATCGGTTGGAGGAGGCTGCCACCGATGCGGCAGCAGTTCGTCGATGCGGCTGGCTGGATGAGTTGGTAGTCGCGCGAGCACGTCCTTGAGATAGCGATACGGATCGTGGCCATTGAGCTTGGCGGATCATGCCGAGCGTCGGGCTATGCCGAATGGCATCAACGCAGCTGACAGTGATACCGGAACTCGCCGTCTCGAAACAATGCTCCTGCGTCGCTCCATTCGGCATAGTGCCGCCCCTCATAAGCGTCCAGGAAGTGCAGGAGACGGTCAGACGTTCTGTATCTCGATGCCGCCCGGTGCGGCGAAGACCGGATCTTCGCCAGTGCGGCCTCTTTGATCGTAAGCGTTGTGTCACGGCCGCATTGCGGCGCGGACGTCTCTCATGCTAGCGCTCGAGCCGTGCTTGATCGTCTAGTTTATGCCGCTTTAGAGCTTCTTTGATCAGAGCCGAGGCGTTGCCGAGTTTGCGCTTCGATTCGACTATTACGACGATCGCCGCCACGACTGCATCCGTGTCCTCAATTCGGCCGACTTCCTCGTGAGTCAAAGCGCGTTGAAGGTCCTCGGCAAAATTGCGAACGCGATGGATGAGCGACCCATCGGTCGCTTCGGTAGAGTTGAACCTGACGGTGAGTGTTAACGGCATTAACGATGTTCCATTGGCTTGATGGCTATCGACTCTTCCGTGTGCTCGGCGGCCTGAGGACGTAGCGTTTGTCGTCGATTTCGTTGGTGCGGGGTCCGCCGGCCTGTGCAGTTTCGATCGCCTGGTCGAGTCGTTGCAGAAGAGATTCGAAGGACTCCGCTGGTTTCCGTCGTAGCACGGCGTAAATATCGTGGTCATCCGCGGCGACCGCGACGCCATCTAACGGTGCCATCCGACCCAGGGTGATCTGACCCCCTGCCTTCATCAGTGCATCGATGTGCGCCCACCGCGTGCCAGTTATCTTTGTATCTTCAGGCATTGTTGCCATCAACAGGCGATGTGTGCGCGAGAGGCACATTCCGCGGAAGCAGGTCAGAGATTCTATTGATGGGATAGTCTGCGATCCGCTCCAGCACGTGTCGCAGATATCCTTCGGGATCAATGCCGTTCAAGCGCGCAGATCGTGTCCTTCCGGTGAGGGTGCGTGAGGGTGGTTGGGGCTGAGGACTACCCTGCTTGCCGCTCGCATGTTGCGAGTTGGAGGGCAGGTTATGCAGATAGAAGCGAGATCGGCGGAGAACGGCGCTGCCAACGAGATGATCGAGGGGCTGCGCGCCCGGATTGAGACGTGGCGAAGGAGTGAGCACCGCGGGCGGCGGATGCCCGAGGATCTGTGGCAGGAAGCAGGCGCTGCCGCCCAGATGCTTGGGGTGTGCCCCGTGTCGCGCGCGCTAGGTTTGGGCTATCAGACACTCAAGCGTCGGGCGTGCCCGAGCGAGTTGCCGACGTCGAAGGTCGTCAGTCACCCGCGGTTCATCGAGGTCGCCGGGTTTGCGCCGCTGAACGGTGTCACCGCAGACGAGGCGATCATGGAGATCATGGTCGCCGACGGATCGAGGCTGACGGTTCGATTGAAGGACTCAAGCCCCGCGCTGCTGAGGGTGATCCAGGTGTTACGAGGGCAGTCGTGATCCAGATCACTCCGCAGATGCGTGTGTTGGTAGCGATCGAGGCCGTGGATTTTCGCCGCGGGATTGACGGCCTCGGTCAAGTTTGCCGAGCGGTGCTGTCGGAAGATCCCATGGACGGCACGATGTTTGTTTTCCGATCGCGCGCGGCGAAGGCGATCAAGCTCTTGGTCTACGATGGTCAGGGCTTCTGGCTGGCCCAAAAACGCTTGTCCGCAGGTCGTTTCCGCCACTGGCCAAGCGCCGCCGATGCGGCGAGCCGACTGCTGTTGGCGCATGAGTTTACCACCCTGATCTGGGGTGGTAATCCACAACTGGCGCAGGCCGCGCCAATGTGGCGGCGCATCGCACTCGATCCTCCCAGTACGTAAGGCGCAAGAGGACTGAGCCACTACGCTGGCGGGCCGGTCGCCGAGCCCGCCAGCGATTCCCGGTAATTCCACGGCATCCACAGCGCGGGTCTCTCGGTACTCTCTTGCGCGTGCCGCTGCAACGCCACCAGGTACTCGAACACGTTGACCCCGGTGAGTTCGGCAGTGTGGATCAGACTCATGAAGACATCCCCAACCCGAGCACCGTGGAGGGTTCTGTAGAACAGCGCGTTCTTGCGATGGAGGATCGCCTTCTTCAGTACGCGCTCGCAAATGTTATTGTCGAGCGCAGCGCCGGGCACCCGTAAGAACAGCGTGAGAGCGTCCCAGTGATTTTGCATGTACTGGATCGCCTCCCCGAGACCGGAGTTCGGCTCTACCCGGCGCTCGGCAAATTGCCTCTGCATCCACTCGAACAACTTCTGCATCAGCGGCGCACTGTGCTCCTGGTGCAGCTGCAACCGCTCCTCAGCGTTCAGGCTCTGGGAGCACGCCTCGGCATCCCATCGATACACCTCCCGCAGTGTCTCCAACACGAAGCGGACCTCTTCGGGAAAGCTCTCCGCCACCTCCACGTATTTCCTTCTCGAGTGAGCCAGGCAATTGGACAGTAGCGTATCGAAGTCCTTCGTTTCGCTACTCGAGAGTCCATCGCACATCTGTATCGGTGCAGGTAGCTCGGCCGCTCGACGCTTGAGCACCGCATCGAGGTTTTCTCCGGCGTGTCGCGCGCCAGTAAAAAACAAGGCGATCCTTCTTCCCGCTTCGACCGCAACAATCCCCGAGGTAAACACCCCCGTGCGCTCCTGCTCGGCATCATCCCCGAGAGCGGCCGCGCGTTGCTCTCGGGTTAACTTCAGGATCCTCATCGTCGTGTCGTCGTTGTGCAGCAAATCGCCTTGGGCCGCTTGCCGTACCAACTCCTCGTGCACCGGGGCCAGTTTGGCGGCAGCCGCGTTCACCAAATCCCATTGTGTGGCTGCCGGCAACGGGATGCCCATCCCACTCTGCAATCGCTCGATGCGGTTGAACGGCAGTCCCGCGCCATACTTCAGCATCCCCACCATGCTGGAAGCGCTCTCGTCGTACTTCTCCTCACCCACCTCCGCGGGTGCCGGCGCCGTATAGACCTCGCCGCAGAGATTGCATCGCAATCGATCGCGCTCGTAAACGCACGCCGACAGCGGCGCCATCCCGCCGATGCGCACCGCCGTAGCCGGCTCGGCCAACGGGTAGACCTTGCCCGAGGCGCATCCTGGACAGGCTGCGCCACCGGAGAGACTCGGGTGTGCGATCTTCACTCGCGTCGCTCCGGTGTAGGCGCAGGCCGCGTTGCGGCCGTGACCTGGGGCAGGTGCGGCGGTTGCCGGCCCCTCCGGCGGCGATGTCAACACGCTTGCCGCCTCCTTCCCCAGCACGGTCGCGGTCTTCTCCGTGGGCGGGCCAAAGATCATCCTCTTCAATCGCTCGATGGAAGTGGTCTTCGACTCGATCTCGGTGCGCAAAAAGCCGATCAGCTCGATGGCCGCCTTGAGCTTCGCGCTGTCCTCGGCGCTCAGTGCGGCTTGCGCCTTCCCCAGGATGGCCGTCAGTTCCTCCTGCGAGGCCAGAGGCGGCCCGGATGGACGCTTGTTCTTGCGCTTGCGGCTCATGCTGAGCCGAGCCGCTCACGGAAGTCCGCAATCAAGGGCAACCCCAACACGTCCTTCAACGTCCGGTTGGGCCGGTGTGCCAGATCATCTTTGCCGCGGCCCTGAGTGCGCCCGAGCATCACCCAATTCGCCGCCCGGTAACACGTGCCTCGATGCCGGGTGGTGTCAACAAACGTCTCGGCAAAATACACCGGGTGACCGTACACTTTCTCCCACTCGGCAGATAACATCCGTGTCATGCGCGAGAGCAGGTGCGAAGCCAGATGCGGCACCTGTATCCACGGCAGGATCAGATAGCGCGTGTTGTAAGCGAGAAAGTGGATGTTTTGCCGGCGCACCTGCGGGTGCCATCCGAGGTAGCGGTCGCGCGGCCCCAGGTGCCGCGCCGCCGAGCTCCACGCAAACAGTGCCATTGGCCGGGGGCCTGCGTACACCATGAACTTCAGTTGCTCGCCGACCGGCTGGGTGTAGCCCAGGTAGTGATGGCTCTCGAGCAGGCTGTTGAAGCACCGCTCATCAGGCGTGCGCCGTACCTGACGGAACTCGAGCGACCCCAGCTCCCGCAGGTTCGATAACACCGGCGTGCGGTCCACTGCCTCCAGCTCCGTGGGTCGCGCGCGCACCGCCAGAGGAT
>Ga0068860_100000314_pt1 | contig 66294 bp, 75 predicted proteins | sample KBSSwiS32_FD_66597 | JGI IMG/M metagenome (GOLD analysis project Ga0068860, IMG submission 66597) | Switchgrass rhizosphere microbial communities from Kellogg Biological Station, Michigan, USA - KBS Switchgrass S3-2 | ecosystem: Host-associated > Plants > Roots > Rhizosphere > Soil ... | reverse complement strand
CATGGACCGGGAGACCCACACCTACGCGGACTACAACAAGGTCCACACCATCGACTTCGACGGCAAGTACTTCAAGTCCCGCGGTCCCCTCAACACCGTCCCCTCACCACAGCACCGGCCTGCGTTCGTCCAAGCCGGCGCCTCACCCCGGGGCCGGGAGTTCGCCGCGGCCGCAGCCGACTGCATCATCGCCATCGGCAACGGCGCGGCCAGCATGAAGGCCTACCGCGACGACATCCGGGCCCGGGCCGAGGCGATGGGCCGCGACCCCGACGAGGTCAAGGTCCTCTTCCTGGTGTCGCCGATCGTCGGCGAGACCGAGTCAGAGGCCAGGTCGTTCGTGGACCGGATGATCGCTCACCCCTCCTACATCGAGTCGACCCTGGTCGGCGTCTCTTCCAACACCGAGATCGACTTCTCGCAGTTCCCCCTCGACGAGCCCCTGCCCGCCGACCTCACCACCAACGGGGAGCGCGGTTCACTCGAGTGGTTCATGAAGGGCGATGGATCGCCAGGTCCGAAGACGCTGAGGCAGCTGGTGTTCGAGCGCGCGAAGCGGGGCCTCGAGCTGCTCGGCACCCCCGCCCAGGTCGCCGACCAGATGAGCGCGGTCATGGACGAGGTCGGCGGCGACGGGTTTCTCATCACCCGTCCAGGCCACCTTCTGAGCCGCGACTACCTCACCAGGATCTGTGACGGCCTGGTCCCCGAGCTCCAACGGCGAGGCCTGACTCGGACCCAGTACGCCGGCGGCACACTGCGTCAGATGCTCCGCGAGTTCTGAGCCCCGTCAGGTCGCTGCCGCTGATCGAAACGGGAGTCGTTTCGTGCGCAATGCGACAGCAACACAACCGGGCCGCGGGTGACACACCGGCCGTGTGCACTTGTCGTCACCACCACCCAGGCGGCCCGCGTGAGGAGCAACCATGGCAGTAGCCGAACCCTTCGTCGCCGGTGACCTGGTCCCGACGTACAGCCGCGCCAGCCTGGCCGTCCGCCAGTACTTCCGGGGCACCTCGGCCGCGAGCTGGCTCGCGTTCAGCGGCCTGGGTCTGATGTTCGTCGTGGCCCTGTTGGCCAGGTCGATCGCGCCGTTCGACCCCTTGGTGCCGGCGGGCACGCCGATGTCCCCGCCGAGCGGCGCCCACTGGCTCGGCACCGACACGGTCGGGCGCGACCTGCTCAGCAGAGTCCTGGTCGGCATGTCGACCAGCTGGTGGGGTGCGTTGGCGGTCGTCGCGTCCGGCGTCGTCTTCGGCGGGACCATCGGCATCGTGGCCGGTGCCGTCGGCGGCTTCGTCGACAACCTGCTGATGCGGATCACCGACATCTTCCTGGCCCTGCCGGCGCCGATCATGGCCGTGGCTGTCGTCGCCGCGATAGGCCCGTCGTACGTGCACACGCTGATCGGCGTATCGATCGTCTGGTGGCCCCTCTACACGCGCCTGATCAGGGCCGAGGTCCGCAAGCTCCGGTCCTCACCACACATGGACGCGGCTCGGATCGCGGGGACCAGCAGGCGACGCCAGCTCACCCGGCACGTGCTGCCCGGCACGGTGCCCGTCGCCATCATCACCGCGAGCCTCGACGTCTCGGCTCTCGTGCTCATGCTGTCCGGGCTCTCCTTCCTCGGTCTCGGAGCGCCACAGCCGGCGCCCGAGCTCGGCGCCATGGCCGCACAGGGCCTGACGAACCTCTTCACGTCGTGGTGGATCCCGATCTTCCCGGCCGCGGCCGTGGCCCTGATCGCCATCGTCGCCAACTTCGCCGGCGACGCGCTGCGCGACCGCATCCAAGATCGCTGACACCCCATCAGGAAGTAGACATGCTGCTCGTTGTGGGACGCCGACTCCTCGGCGCCGTTCCTGTCCTGCTGGCCCTCGTCGCTGTCGTGTTCACGCTGCAGAAGATCGCGCCGGTCGACCCGGTCGCGGGTCTGGTCGGCGAGAAGGCGCCGCCGCAGGTCTACGAGGCCGCCCGCAAGCAGCTGGGTCTCGACAAGCCGGTCCCTGTCCAGTTCCTCGACTACATCCGCAAGGCCGCGACCGGTGACCTCGGCACCTCAACGGTGACCCGGACTCCGGTGACCGACAACATCATGAAGTTCCTGCCGGTCACCCTCGAGCTCATCTTCGTCGCGTTCGTCCTCATCGCCATGATCGGCTTCTTCCTCGGGCTGGCGACTGCCCAGAACTGGCGCGGGTCGGGCGTCCTACGCGTCGTCATGATCTCCGGCGCATCGGTGCCGATCTTCCTGGCGTGCCTGGTGTGCATGCTGGTGTTCTACCGATGGCTCGACATCCTGCCGGTGAGCGGCCAGACATCGGCCTACGACGCCCCAGCAGGGCCGACCGGCTTCCTGCTCGTCGACAGCCTGGTCGCGGGCCGCCCCGGGTTGTTCGTCGACGACCTGGTCCATCTCATCCTGCCGGCACTCTGCCTGGCGATCACGCCGGCTGTCGCGGTCGGACGTGTCCTGCGAAGCAGCCTGGAGGGGACGCTCAGAGCGGAGTACACCAGAACAGCCCGCGCCAAGGGCCTGGGTGAGAAGCGGATCCTTTTCAAGCACGCCCTGCGAAACGCGCTCGGACCGGTCCTGGCCCTGATGGGCATCCAGCTGGCCGGGCTGATCGGCAACTCCATCCTGGTCGAGCTGATCTTCGCGCGCCCCGGCATCGGTCTCTTCATCTCGCAGGCCATCGACAAGGGCGACTTCAACACGATCGCGGGGATCACGCTGGTGATCGGCCTGCTCTACGTCATCGCCAACATCGTGGTCGACGTCCTGCAGTCGATCGCAGACCCGCGGATCAGCGTCTGAGCGAACGCGACAGTATGCCCACCCCCCGAGGGGTGGGCATCGTCGAGCTGGACCGAGCGGTCAGGCGGACCGCGAGGCGCAGGCGGAGAACGCGACCCGGTCGCTGCGCATCCGGAACTGGGACAGGGCCCGCGGCTGACCGTTCTCGTCCTCCAGGACGTCCTCCAGGAAGATCATCGGCGCCCCAAGGCTCACCCCCACCAGATCGGCCGACTGCTGGTCGGCCGCGGTCGCACCGATCGTCGTTCGGCTGGTGGCGATCCGCACGCCGAGGTAGTTCTCGAGGAACAGGATCGGGTCCGGCTCGCTGATCGCCACGTCACCGGACTGGTCTGGGCTCAGCGCGACGTAGCTGACCGAGATGCCGAGGGCCTCGTCGCCCTGGACCAGCAGTGCCTCGGTCATCAGGACCGTCCAGTCGGGCATCAGCCCAAGACGTTCCCGGACCATCGGCGGGCAGCCCAGGGTTTGGTACTCGAGCGCCTGCAATGCGGTGTGGATCGGCCGTCCGCCGCCGAACTCGGCCACCGGCGCCAGGTTGTTGAGCCGCAGCAGGAGCGAGCCGGACGCTCGGGTGCCGCGCTTGGGACTCCGCGTCACCAGCCCGTCGCGTGCCAGCTGCTGAAGGACGGCGCGCACCGTGTTGCGGCTGGCGGACAGGGCGTCGGTCAGCTCACTCTCGACGAGATAGGGACTACTGGTCCCGCTCTGGAGACTCGACCGCAGCAGGTCGTAGGTCCGTCGCATCGAGTTGTTCAGTCGATCCGGCGTGCGCCTGTTCCGTTGGTAGATCGTCTCCGGCAGAACCTGCTGTTGACGTTGTCGGGGCCTCAGTCCGCCATTGGTCGAGGGCCCGGAGAGGTCGTTCTCAGTCACCTGAACTCCTTCACGGGCTGGTTCGTTGCTCGTCCTCCAATGGAACCAAGGAAATGTTTCCTGGCCCGACTCGATCCGGAGTCGCCAGGTTTACGCCGACCGGACTCGCAGCGTTACCGCGGTCTGCTCGGGCCGGTGAGACGAGACAATGGAACATCTTTCATCACCGTCACACCCCGGCGCTCGAGCCTCTCCCGCCACCGCCCGTCCTCGTCTCCGACCAGCCGGATGGAGCGAGCCCCGAGATCGAGCAGCATCTGTGCCGCGATCTGAGCCTCGGCCAGCGAGACCACAGCAGGGTCGCAGCCGACCAGCTGGTCCTCGGTTGCTCGGAGATAGAGCACCGCACCGCACGGGCTGCTGCCCACCACGTCGAGAGCGGCATCGAGCTCGTGGCGACACGCGCATCCGGTCGCGCCGAGCAGGTCCGAGAGAACGCACTCCTGTTGGACCCTGACGACCAGGTCGTACCCGCAACCGATCTCGCCGTGCACCAGCGCGACGTGCTCTCGATGGTCGAGTGAGGTCCGGTACGCGACGGCTGTGAACGATCCTTCCTCGAGCGGCAAGGTCGCGGAGGCCCGATCGGTCAGCACCCACTCCTCATCGAGCCGGAACTCGACGATGTCGTCGACCGAGATCTGGACCAGGTCGTAGCGCAACCCGAACTCGGTGACCTCCTGGCCGTGGGCCATCCGGACAGGGTCCACCACCGACACCAGCTCGCAGAGGCCGGCGACCGGCGGCAGGCCCGCGATGCGCATGAGGTCGACGGCCGCCTCCGTGTGTCCGCGACGGGAGAGGACCCCGCCTCGGCGCGCGCGGAGAGGCACGACGTGCCCCGGGCGGGTGAGATCCGTCGCGACGGTGTCCGAGGCAGCCAGCAGGCGGAGGGTCACCGCCCGGTCGTGAGCCGAGATCCCGGTCCCCGTGCCGTGCCGGGCGTCCACTGTCACGGCGTACGCCGTACCGTGCCGATCCTCGTTGACGCGATGCATCGGTGGCAGGTCGAGTCGGTCGGCGTCGTCCTCCGTGACCGCTGCGCACAAGAAGCCAGATGTGTGCCGCACCACGAAGGACACCAGCTCCGGCGTGGCCGCTCCGGCGGCGAAGATCAGGTCGGCTTCGTTCTCCCGGTTCGCATCATCGACCACGATGACCGGCCGGCCTGCCCGCAGTGCCCGCACGGCGTCGGTGACGCGACAGGACCGACCCGCGGCCGGCCGAGCGGTCACGCCGGCGTCGCGAGCTCGTGGAACGTGCTGCGATGGAAGACCATCGGCGCCACCTCGGGGTCCATGTCGAGCGCCAGGATCCGCAGGAGCACGATTTCGTGGTCGCCGGCCGGCAGCCGAAGGAAGGGCTCGCACTCCAGCCAAAGGCTGGCCCCGTCGATGAAGACTGCTCCCGACTCACGCGCCGTCCAGGCGACCTCGGCGAACCGGTCCTCGGCCTTGCTCGCGAGGGAGCGCGCGACGCCTCCCTGCGCGCTCGCGAGGACGCTGATCCCGAGTCGCTTCATCCGAGCGAGCTTCGGCCACGTCGCCGACGAGTTCGCCACACAGATGGAGACCAGCGCCGGCTCGATCGATACCGACGTGAATGAGCTGGCCGCAATGCCCTCCGGGCTGCCGTCGGCGAGTCCACAGAACGCCGTGACTCCGGTCGGGAAGCACCCGAACGCCTGTCGGAGCAAGGTCGAGTCGAGCTCTTGGGCGGCCGCGGCGATCACGACGCCACCACCGGGACGAACGCGCGGGCGAGTTCGAGCCACTTCGCGAGCTCTGGAGCATCTTCATAGTCGGTGTCGATCAGGTACAGGCTCGGAGCGGGACAGCTTGCTCCGATCTCGACCAGGACCGGGCGCAGGGTGAGCTCCGAGGCAAGTGTGTGGGCGGCGGAGCCACCAAGCATCACGGGGAAGGTCGTGAGCTGGCCGAGCTCACCCTGACCGAACTGGTCGAGGAAGAGCTTGAGCAGACCGGTGTAGGTCGCCTTGAAGGTCGGCGACGCCACGATCAGGCTGTCCGCGCTCTTCACCACCTCCTTCGCGCGAGCTACGTCAGGGTCGCCCCACCCGAGCAGCGCTGGGCCGAGGTCGACCAGGTCGATCACCTCGCTCGCCGGGCTCCCGGTGAGCCGCTCAGCGATCAGCTCAGCGGCCGCACGGGTCCGCGACATGGGCTTCGGGTTGCCTACCACAACGACGGTCATGAGTCCTCCCGGAACAATGTGGCCGCGAGGAGCGTCCGGCGGCTGTGGCTCGAGTCAAGGCGCGGCGCATTTCCCACGGTTCGTCGAGCGGTAAACCTTCTATTGCGCCGACGGGCCAGGTCCGCAGCGGACGTCCTTGGAGGGGACCTCGTCCTCAAGGGTGGTCAGCTCGTGCCCCATGCGGTCTCGCTTGGTGCGCAGGTAGGTCAGGTTGTGCGGCGTAGGCCGGACCGGGATGTTCACGGTGTCCGTGATCTCCAGGCCGTGCGCCTCCAGACCGACCCGTTTGACCGGGTTGTTCGTGACGAGCCGCATCCGTCGCACACCGAGCGCGGCGAGGATCTGCGCCCCGACGCCGTAGTCGCGCGCATCGACGGGAAGTCCGAGAGCGACGTTGGCATCTACCGTGTCCGTCCCGGTGTCCTGGAGGCTGTATGCCCGGAGCTTGCTGAGCAGGCCGATGCCCCTGCCCTCATGGCCCCGCAGGTAGACCACGGCGCCACGGCCCTCAGCCGCCACCCGGGCGAGGGCATGCTCGAGCTGGAGCCCACAGTCGCATCGCGGCGACCCGAACACGTCGCCGGTCAGGCACTCGGAGTGGACGCGTACGAGCGGGGGCGGCGCTGCGAGCTCCGAGAGGTCTCCCATGCTTGCCGCGATGTGATCGCGGCCGTCGACCAGCGACCGGAACACCGCCACGTCGAAGGCACCGTAGATCGTGGTCACCGAGCGGCGCACGCGCAGCTCGACAAGGTGCTCCGAGGGAGCCTGCCGGGCGATCACAGCGCCCAGCGTCAGGTAGGGGAGGCGGTGTTCGGCCGCGAACGCACGCACGTCGGGACCCCGCCGTGGTTCACCATCCGGGGCGAGGAGCGGCGTGAACGCCGCGGCCGGCGCGAGCCCAGCGAGCCGCATCAGGTCGACCGACGCCTCCGCGTCGCCGGCCCGCCGCAGCGAACCGCCTCTCGCTGCGGCGACGGGGAACACGTGACCGGGACGCACCAGGTCGTCCGCGGTGAGCGACGGGTCGACGAGCAGACGCACGGTGGCGGCGCGGTCCTCGAGGGACTCGCCCGTGCCGGTGCCGCGCCGTGCGTCGACGGGACCGTCGAGACGCAGCCGTCGTACGAGCGTCTCCGAGGTGGCCACCCGCACGATGCCGCTCCCGTGACGGACCAGGAACGCGATCGTCCGCGTGTCGGCGGACTCCGCCGCAAGCACGAGCGTGCCCGTCGTGTCGTCCTCGTCGTCGTCGGCCAGCACGACGACCCCGCCGCGGCTCAGCACCGCGAACGCCGCGTCGAGGGAGTCGCCGCCATGCCCATGGAGTCCAAGGACAGCCACGATGCTCAGAGCTCGCCGCGGTGGTCGAGCGGCAGCGGTTCGTTGTCGACGGCGCAGTCCGGTTGCCACGCGCGGTGGGGTGGACCAGCCATGGAAGCCTCCGGATGTCCAGATGAGACGTCCACTCGATCAGCGAACCGTTTCCCCGCCACGACATGCCTGTGCCCGTCGTATTGCGCGGCCACGTTCATGACCGCCAGGTCGGTTGGGGCCCCCGCGCGGTGCGACTCGTACCTGCGACCTCATGGTTCGCAGGACGGTCACCGAGGTCGGCGCCCGCCTGGATCGGGCTGCGCCCGAACTGCCGCTGACCTGGGCAAACAAGACGAGTCGGCTGCGGGGCCTCTCGAGCGTCCGAGTCCCAGAAGCGGCGGATCCAGCCAATTGTGGGGCCATTTGTAGGGAGCTGGCCGCCGGAGAGGACGTAGTCGACGACCTATATCCGCAGGTCAGCGAGGGTGTGGGTGCCCCAGGCAGGAGTCGAACCTGCGACCTTTCGCTTAGGAGGCGGCTGCTCTATCCGCTGAGCTACTGGGGCCGTGGCCACGTGAGACACGTGAAACCGGCGGCCATCCTGTCACGATGGGACCTGCCGGCGCCGCCCTGGTTGGAGCCGGTGGCGGTGTCGCCGTACGCCGCGTTTGGTGTTACTGACCGGTCACGGTCATCATTTGATGCCAACCCGTAATCTGGCGCGGGCGGGCGCGCACCCAGGTGCACGCTCCTCCACCTCGTCAGTCAGACACCGGCTCTTGTGAAGGTGACGATGCCCGACGCTGCGCACTCTGCCCAGCCCGAGCTGCCGTCCCCTTATCAGCCTGGGAAGCGGCGCGGCCGGGCCCGCCGGGTGCACACCGTCGCCAAGGTGTTGCTCGCGACGCTCCTGACCCTCGCCATGGTCAGCGGGCTCTCGGTGGCCTTCCTCTACCGCCACCTCAACGGCAACCTCGATGTCGTCAACGTCGACAAGCAGCTCTACGACCGGCCGGCCAAGGTGCACATCGACGCGCCGAAGCAGCCGATGAACATCCTGGTGATGGGGTCGGACTCGCGCGACTGCGACGGCTGCAAGATCGACGGCGAGGCGGGCGGCGGGTCCGACACCACGATCCTGTTCCACCTCTCGGCGGACCGGCAGTCGGCCTACGGCGTCTCGATCCCGCGCGACTCGCTGGTCGACAGACCCGACTGCAAGAGCACGGACGGCGACACCATCCCGGGGGCCTCCGACGTGATGTGGAACGCCGCCTACTCCTACGGCGGCCCGGCCTGCACCATCCAGCAGTTCGAGCAGGACACCGGCATCCAGATCGACAACTACATCGTCGTCGACTTCGGCAGCTTCAAGGACATGGTCGACGCCGTCGACGGCGTCGAGGTCTGCGTGCCCGAGGACATCGACTCCTCCGAGTACGGCATCACCATCAAGAAGGGCACCCGCACCCTCGATGGCAAGGAGGCGCTCGCCTACGTGCGCGTGCGCCACGGCGTCGGCGACGGCAGCGACATCGGCCGGATCAAGCGCCAGCAGGCCTTCATCGGAGCGCTCGTCGCCAAGGTCCTCTCCAGCGGCACCTTGACCCGCTTCGACCGGCTGGTCCGTTTCCTGAACGCCGCCACGAAGTCGTTGACCACCGACATCCCCAACATCAAGGAGATGGCGAAGGTCGGGCTCCAGTTCAAGAACATCGGGCTCAAGCGGATCCGCTTCCTCACCGTGCCGTTCGTCTACAGCACCGCACAGCCGGGCCGGGTGGAGTGGACCGACGACGCCAAGACGCTGTGGGACCGGATCAAGAACGACAAGCCGCTCGGCAAGCTGCGTGACGGCTCCATCGGCGCCAACCAGGTCCCCAGCGGCACCACCTCCAGCAACAGCCCGAGCGACACGAGCAGCCCCAGCGATGGCGACAGCGAGTCGACGGGCACCGCGTCACCCTCCGACGACGCCTCCGCCACCGCGACGCCCTCGGGCAGCGGGTCGCCCAGCGCCACGCCAACCGACGGGTCGAGCGACGGGGTCGACGCCAGCAACGACGACCTGGCCTTCGCAGGGCTCTGCACGTCGAGCTCGTGACCTCCCGAGAGGACCCGACCGAGGCCGACTGGCGGCGCAAGCGCCGGCTGGCCGAGGTGTTCGGCGACGCGCTCCCCGACACCACCGCCGACGAGCGCGACCCCGCAGAGGTCTCAGCGGCCGCCGACCGCGGCGACACCTGGCTCAAGGAGCAGGTGCCGCCGCACCACGGCGGCTGACCAACAGGTGCGTCAGACGGTGGGCGGGGTCGTCCCGCCCGGCTGCGCGGCGATCAGGTCGCGGATCTCCTGCAGCAGCTTGATGTCCTCCGGGGTGCCAGGAGGGGCGCTGGGGAAGAACCTCTCCTTCGCCGCGACGTACGGCACGACGACGAAGTAGTAGACGACGGCCGCCAGGATCACGAAGGCGATCACGGCGTTCATGAACGCCCCGAAATAGGACGTGCTCGAGAAGACCTTGTCGAAGCTGTCGGGGAGCAGGCTGGTCAGCCAGTCCGTGAACGTCTTGACCACCAGCCCGAAGGCTGTGCCGATGATGACTGCAACGGCCAGGTCGACCAGGTTGCCTCGCAGGATGAAGTTCTTGAATCCATTCATGTGGTGCGTCCCCCTCGAGACGTTGGCTGCTGCCGGAGCAGCGGAACGACGTCGACGCTAGCGGGACCACACGAAGGTCAGGAAGTGCGTCACTCCGGCCGCCGAGACCCCCTCGACATCGCCCGCCCGGATGCCCAGCACCACCAGCCGGCCCGGCAGCCCGTCGGCCGCCGTGTCGGCGGCGGGTGGCGGCAGCGCGAGCACCAGGGCGCTCCGCGTCACTGTGGCGGCCGGGCCGCCCTGAGGGTCGGCGGCCACCAGGTCGACCTCGTCGCCGACATGGAGCAGCTGGGCCATCGCCGTGTCGGGGAGTCGCACGGGGAGTGCGACCAGGTCGGGACGGTCGGCCACCAGTGCCGCTCCGACCAGGGTGGTGTCGGTGACCGGCTGACCTCGCCGCACCGGCCCGGCCAGGGTGCGCCCGACCGGTTCGCGGACCTGGCCGGCAGGCACGGTGCCGGCCGCGAAGCCGACCGACGTGACGTCGCCGGCGCGTAGAACGGTGCCGGCGCCGAGGTCGTGGCTGGCGACGGTGACGGGCACCAGAGCGGGCGCCGGGGCCGCCGTCGCCCGGAGCCCGGACCACACCGCGACCAGCGCGCACAGCGCGGCGAGCAGCCTTCGGCGGCGCAGCACGGCCCGGCGTACGCGTCGGGCCGCGGCTCGGAGACGGGACAAGACGTTGGACATGCGCGCGACGCTAGGCGCCGCGGGCGTCGCAGCTCAGCCGCGGGCGGGCGAGCTGTGGACAGGGGTCAGCTGGCGGTCGGCTGGGGAGACTTGGTGGCCGTCGAGCCGGACGAGGTCGAGCCGGACGAGGTCGAGGAGTCGCTCGAGGATGAAGTCGAGCCGGCGGCCTTCGAGTCGCCCGACGACGAGCCGGAGGCAGCGGGCGCGCTCTCGGTCTTGGGCTTGTCGCGGCTGTCGGTGCGGTAGAACCCCGAGCCCTTGAACACCACGCCCACCGCGTTGAACAGCTTGCGCAGCTTGCCCTGGCACTGCGGGCAGGCCGTGAGCGCGTCGTCGCTGAAGCTCTGAACCTGCTCGAAGGCGTGGCCGCACTCGGTGCAGGCGTACTGGTAGGTGGGCACGTGGAGCTCCTCCGGGTTTAGCACTCGACCGGGTCGACTGCCAGATCTTACCCCGTCAGAACGCCGGCGCGAAGCGAGTGATTCCCGACGGAACGGCGGCGGCGGTGACCGGCCGGTCGTGCGGCTCCACGGGCACGTCGACGCCGAGCTCGTCGTCGTAGAGCAGCACGCAGGTGAAGGTGCCGACGGTCACCCGGCCCAGGGCGCGGTCGTAGGAGCCGCCACCTCGGCCGAGCCGCTCTCCGCGGGCCGACACCGCGAGCCCCGGCACCAGCACGACGTCGGCGGTCGCGACCGCGTCGGCGCCCAGCCGGGGCCCGACCGGTTCGAGCAGCCCGAAGCGCGCGGGCGCCAGCGCCCGGTCACCGGCGTACGCCGCCCAGTCCAGGTCACCGTCGGCCATCAGCACGGGCAGCACGACTCGTTTGCCCGCGGCCCTCAGCAGGTCGAGGAGCGGCGCCGTCCCGGGCTCCGAGCCCATGGCGACGTAGGCCGCCACGGTCGCCGCCCGTCGCAGCTCCTCTGCGCCCCCGAGATGGTCGGCGATCTCCCGCGCCGCGGCCAGCCGATCGAGCAGCGGACGCCGGTTTCGGGCGGTCAGCAGCTGGTCGCGAAGGGCCAGCTTCGCGCCGGCCGCCCCGTTGGGTACCGAAGAATGACCGGACTCGGATTGCGGGGTGACCACGTGGCAAGCCTACGATCGCAGTATGGGTAGTACGGGGCTCAACAAAGCCCGCGACAAGATGGCCGCCGCCGGGGTGGACGAGGTGGCCATCGAGACCTTCGCGCATTACTTCCGCCTGCTCGAGCACGGCGAGACGGGGATCATCCCCGAGTCCACGATCGAGCCCATCGAGATGCCTGCGCTGCGCGACGTCGACATCAGCGACGAGGACGCCGCCGCCGCGATCCGCGCCACCGCGGTCATCAAGCTCAACGGCGGCCTCGGCACCTCGATGGGGATGGACCGCGCGAAGTCCCTGCTGTGCGTGCGCCGCGGTCTGTCGTTCCTCGACCTGATCGCCCGCCAGGTGCTGCACCTCCGCAAGGAGTACGACGCCTCGCTGCCGCTGATCCTCATGAACAGCTTCCGCACCTCGGCCGACACGATGGCCGCCCTGGCGCGCTACGACGACCTGCCGGTCGAGGGGCTGCCGCTGGAGTTCATGCAGAACAAGGAGCCCAAGCTCCTGGTCAAGGACCTCTCGCCGGTCAGCTGGCCCAAGAACCCGGACCTCGAGTGGTGCCCGCCCGGCCACGGTGACCTCTACACGGCCCTGCGCGGCTCCGGCCTCCTCGACCGGCTCCTCGAGGCGGGCTACGAGCGGGTCTTCGTCTCCAACTCCGACAACCTCGGCGCGGTGGCCGACCCGAGGGTCGCCGGCTGGTTCGCCACCAGTGGCGCGCCGTTCGCCATCGAGGCCGTACGCCGGACCCCCAGCGACCGCAAGGGCGGCCACTTCGCGCGGCGCAAGTCCGACGGCCGGGTCGTGCTGCGTGAGACCGCGCAGACGCAGCCGAAGGACCAGGATGCGCTGGCCGACCTCGACCGGCACCCGTTCTGCTCGACCAACAATGTCTGGCTCGACCTGCGCGCGATCAAGGAGGCCCTCGACCTGCGCGACGGAATCCTGGGGCTCCCGCTGATCCGCAACGAGAAGACCGTCGACCCGAGCGACTCCTCCAGCCCGAAGATCATCCAGATCGAGACCGCGATGGGCGCGGCCGTCGAGGTGTTCGAGGACTCGAAGCTGATCGAGGTCGGCCGCGACCGCTTCGTGCCCGTGAAGACCACCAACGACCTCCTGGTGCTGCGTTCGGACGTCTACGACATCGGCTCCGACTTCGTGCTCGACCAGGTCGCGGTCGAGGTCCCGTACGTCGACCTCGACGGAGGCGTCTACAAGCTCGTGTCGGAGTTCGACAAGCGCTTCCCCGAGGGGGCGCCGTCGATGCGCAAGGCGACCAGCCTCACCGTCGACGGTGACGTCACCTTCGGTGCCCACGTGCAGGTGGTCGGTGACGTCGAGATCTCCACCAGCTCGGCGGAGCGGATCCCCAACGACACCGTTCTCACTGGTGACTGAGGCCCCCTGCACGGTCGAGGAGCACCTCGCCCGGGTGCTGGCCGGCGTCCGGCCGCTGCCGCCGGTGGCCCAGCCGCTGCTGGAGACCCTCGGGCTCGCGTGTGCCGAGGACGTCGTCGCGACGATCGCCCTGCCCAGCTTCGACAACTCCGCGATGGACGGCTACGCCGTGCGGCAGGCCGATGTCGCCGCCGCGGCCCCCGACGCACCGGTGACCCTGCCCGTCGTCGGTGAGATCGGCGCCGGGAAGGCGACTCTGCGGGCCCTGGCCCCCGGCACCGCCGCCAAGATCATGACCGGCGCCCCGATCCCCGTCGGGGCGGACGCGGTCGTCCCCTACGAGTGGACCGACCGCGGCCTCGCCCGGGTGCGCATCGACCAGGCGCCCGAACCCGGCCAGCACGTCCGGCCGGCCGGTGACGACGTCGCCGAGGGCGACCTGCTCGTCTCGGAGGGGACCGTCCTCGGCCCGCGCCAGCTCGGGCTGCTCGCCTCGGTCGGCCGGGCGACGGTGCTCACCCGGCCGCGACCGCGCGTGGCCGTGCTCTCGACCGGCACGGAGCTGCGCGAGCCCGGCCAGGAGCTCGGCCACGACTCCATCTACGACGGCAACTCCTACCTCCTCGCCGCCGCCGTCCGCCACGCGGGCGCGATCCCCTACCGGGTCGGCATCGTGCCCGACGAGCCGCGCGCCTTCCTCGAGGCGCTCGACGACCAGGTGGGCCGCGCCGACCTCGTCGTCACCTCGGGCGGCGTCTCGCAGGGCGACTTCGACGTGGTCAAGGAGGCGCTGCGTCCGGCGGGGGTGTGGTTCGGGCCGGTCGCGATGCAGCCCGGCAAGCCTCAGGGGTTCGGCCTGGTCGGTCCGGCGGACCGCCAGGTCCCGATCATCACGCTGCCCGGCAACTCGGTCTCGGCCTACATCTCCTTCGAGATGTTCGTGCTGCCCGCCATCCGCACGCTGATGGGGCTGACGCCGGTCTCCCGGCCCCTGCTCGGAGCCCGGCTGACCCACGCCATGACCTCACCTCCCGGCCGCCGCCAGTTCATGCGCGGCCAGCTCGGCGCCGACGACCGGGGGTCCTACGTCGAGCCGGTGGGCGGGCCGGGGTCGCACCTGGTCGGAGCCCTCTCCCAGGCCAACTGCCTGATCGTCGTGCCCGAGGACGCCACCGCCCTCGACGCGGGCGACCAGGTGCAGGTGCTGCCGCTGGACGGCGTGTTCTGATTTCGGCCTCGTCTAGTGGGAGAGTGCTGAGGTGACCAGCGAACGGCTGACCCACGTGGACGACTCCGGGTCGGCGCGCATGGTCGACGTCTCCGACAAGGAGGTGACCGCCCGTACGGCGACCGCCTCCGGGCGGGTCCTCGTCTCGCCCCGGGTCGTCGAGCTGCTGCGGGGCGAGGGCGTGCCGAAGGGCGACGCGCTCGCCGTGGCCCGCGTGGCCGGGATCATGGGCGCGAAGCAGACACCGGCGCTCGTCCCGCTCTGCCACCAGCTCGCCATCTCCGGCGTCACCGTCGACCTCACCGTCACCGACGAGTCCGTGGACATCTCGGCGACCGTACGCACCACCGACCGCACCGGCGTCGAGATGGAGGCGCTCACCGCCGTCTCGGTGGCGGCCCTGACGCTCATCGACATGGTCAAGGCGGTCGACAAGGCGGCGGTGATCACCGACGTGCGGGTGGAGGCCAAGTCCGGCGGCCGGTCCGGGGACTGGTCGCGGTGACGGCGGGGCCGCTGCGCGGCGCCGTGGTGGTGGCCTCCAACCGCGCCGCTGCCGGGGTCTACGTCGACGCCACCGGGCCGCTGCTGGTGGAGTTCCTGGCCGGCCTCGGGTTCGCGACCGACCCGCCGGCCGTCGTACCCGACGGAGAGCCGGTCGCCGAGGCGATCCGGGCCGCGGTCGACTCCGGGGCCCGCGTCGTGCTCACCACAGGCGGCACCGGGCTGACCCCGACCGACCGGACGCCCGAGGTCACCCGGCCGCTCCTGGACGCCGAGATCCCTGGCGTGGCAGAGGCGATCCGCGCCTACGGCGTGCACAACGGCGTCCCGACGGCGATGCTCTCCCGTGGCCTGGCGGGCCGGATGGGCAGCTGCCTCGTGGTCAACCTGCCGGGCTCGCGAGGTGGGGTGCAGGACGCGATGGCCGTCTTGGAGCCCGTGCTGATGCACGCGGTCGAGCAGGTGGTCGGCAGTGACCATTGAATGGCCCGTACGGCTGGTCGACGGTGAGCTCACCCTGCGGCCGCTGTCCGGCAGCGACCACGACGCGTGGCGTCGGGCCAGGCAGCGCAACGCCGCGTGGCTGGTGCCCTGGGACGCCACCGTGCCGCCCGGCGGGGAGGCCCGGCCGACCAGCTTCAAGCAGCTGGTGCGACGGCTGACCAAGCAGGCCCGCGAGGGCACCACCTACCCCTTCGCCATCGAGGTCGACGGCCGGTTCGCTGGGCAGGTGACGGTCAACAACATCGTGCGGGGCTCGGCGCAGTTCGCGTCCGTCGGCTACTGGCTCGACAAGGAGTTCGCCGGTCGTGGCCTGATGCCGCGCGCGGTCGCGATGGTGATCGACCACTGCTTCTTCACCACCGGGCTGCACCGCATCGAGATCGCGATCCGGCCGGAGAACTCCAACTCGCTACGCGTGGTCGAGAAGCTCGAGATCCACGAGATCGGCTACGCGCCGAAGTACCTGCACATCGACGGCGCCTGGCGCGACCACCGGCTCTACGCGATCACCAAGGAGGAGGTGCCGGACGGGATGCTGGCCCGGCTCCGTGCCTCGGGCCACGCCGCTCCCGGTCCCGCGAACAACGCCGAACCCCAATAGTCACACGAGACTTTTTGCGACACACGGGTTGACATGCGCCCCGCGATGCGCTGGGGCTCCTAGCCTCAGCATCGTGGATCCCAGCGCACTGATCTTCGTCGCCCTCGCCGTGGCGTGGGCCGTCTACCTGATCCCCAAGGCGCTCGAGCACCACGAGGAGAGCGCCCGCACCCGCACCGTCGAGCGCTTCTCCGCCACCGTGCGGGTCCTCGCGCGCCGCGAGCCGGTCAACCGGCGCAAGGCCCGCCTGGTCACGGGGTCGGCGGAGGTCACCGCGGAGCGCACCTCCTCCCGGCGTACGCCGGCGGCAGCGCCGCTCACCGCGGCCCAGCTGCGCGCCCGCCGGCTGGCGGCCGCCCGGGCCGCCAAGCGCCGGCTGCGCGTGGTCTCCGTGATCCTGGTCGCCAACGTGGCGGTCGGTGCGCTGGCCTACCTCCACTACGTCGAGCCGGTCTGGTGCGCCGCACCGGTCGGGCTGCTGGTCTTCTGGCTGGTGGCGTGCCGGCTGATGGTCAAGCGCGAGCGCGCGGACCTGTCGGCCGCCCGGATCCCCGCCGAGCCCGCGCCTCGGCCCAAGGACGGCACCGAGGAGATCGCCAGGGTCGACGCGCCAGCGCTCGGCGAGGAGCAGCGTGACCCGGAGCCACGCGACCCGGACGCCTGGGACCCGGTCTACGCACCGCTGCCCACCTATGTCTCCAAGCCCGTCGCGCGCCGCAGCGTCTCGACCATCGACCTCGACTCGACCGGTGTCTGGAGCTCGGGTCACAACGCCTCCGACAGCCGGCTGGCCCGCGAGGCCGAGGCGGTCGAGCGGCCGACGGCCAAGGACTCGACCGAACGGCGCGCGTCCGGCGCCTAGCCTCATAGGGTGAGGAGCGTGCTGCGCGCGCTCCTGGCCCTCGGACTGTCCTCGCTGTTCCTCACCGCGGTGCCGGCGTACGCCGACGCGCCCGCCCGCGGCCGGGCCGCTCACCACGTGGTCGGGCACGGCACGCCGGCGAGCTGCACCGCGGCGGCCTTCCGCAGGGCGGTGGCCAGGGGCGGCACGATCACCTTCGACTGCGGCCCCGACCCGGTCACGATCGTCATGGACCGCCAGGCAGAGGTGCACAACACCAGCCGCAAGGTCGTCATCGACGGCGGCGGTCTGGTCACCCTCAGTGGCGCGGGCCGGACGCGCATCCTCTACCAGAACACCTGCGACCATCGGCTGACCTGGACCACCTCGCACTGCCAGGACCAGGCCACCCCCAAGCTCGTGCTGCGCCACCTCGCCTTCACCCGCGGGAACTCCACGGACCAGCTGGAGGAGGGCGGTGGCGGCGGCGCCGTGTTCGTCCGCGGCGGCCGGCTCTCGGTCGTCGACGCGACGTTCACGCGCAACCGCTGTGACCGCACCGGCCCCGACCTCGGCGGCGCGGCGATCCGGGTGCTCGACCAGTTCCACGACCAGCCGGTCAAGGTCACCGGCAGCACCTTCGCCGGCGGCCGCTGCTCCAACGGGGGCGCTCTCTCCAGCATCGGCGTCTCGTGGCTGGTCATCGACAGCACCTTCCGCGGCAACAAGGCGATCGGCAACGGCGCCAACCCGGCCGGCCCCGGGACGCCGGGCGGCGGCAGCGGGGGAGCGATCTATCTCGACGGCAACCTGTTCACGCTGCACCTGCTGCGCACCACCATCGAGGGCAACCGCGCCCGGGAGGGCGGCGGCGCGGTCTTCTTCGTGAGCAACGACCGCACCGGCAGCCTGACCATCGAGGACTCGACCCTGCACGACAACCCGAGCCTCGGCTTCGAGAACTACCCCGGCATCTTCTTCCTCGGGGCCGGCACGCCGCACATCAGCGGCTCGACCGTCGACTGAGGGGCATCGATTCGAAGCGGCCCGGTCGCGGCTGCTACCGTTTCTCCTCGCGTCTCCGGACGCACCTTGGGGCTGTGGCGCAGCTGGTAGCGCATCTCGTTCGCAACGAGGGGGTCAGGGGTTCGAGTCCCCTCAGCTCCACACGCGAGTGACACCGACGGCCCGAGCGAGCAGCGCTCGGGCCGTCGGTGTCCGCACCGGCGCTCTGTCAACGCGGCCGGTGGGCCGTCACTGGCAGCCGTACGCCGCCCCGACCCGCGCCAGCCCGGCCAGGTCGCCCGCGCCGAAGAGATGGTTGGCCGGGCTGACCGAGGCGTACATGACCTGACTAGTGTCGTGGGCGTGCCCGAGGCCGAGGCTGTGGCCGATCTCGTGCTCCAGCACCTGCCCCCAGGTCGGCATGCCGCTGGTCGTGAACCCGGCGTTGAGCTCGGCGTCGTGGTCCAGCACCACGTAGCCCGACACGATCTCGTTGGCCACGTCCGCGACGGAGGAGGGGTAGGCCCACCCGCCGCCGACCCCGACGACGCCGCCGGCCAGCGAGGGGAGCACGGCGGCCGTCGACCAGCCGACCACGATGTCCACACCGGGTGGGTAGGCGCCGCTGACGCCGTAGACGTAGTCGGTGCCGCCGACGTACTTGAAGTGCAGGCCGGTGCGCCCGGCGACCCGGGCGAACGCCCGCTGGGTGTCGGCGAGCGAGCCGGCGTAGCCGCCGCTCGGGTTGAAGGCCCAGGTGATGACGGCGCAGGGGTTCCACCGCGCCCCGCCGTTCCAGAGCCAGCCCCAGTCGCTGGCGTTCCCTGTCGGGGCGGGGGCGCCCGGTGCGGGGTACTCCGCCGGGTCCCAGTCGCCCGCCGGCACCTCCATCGGGCCGGGCAGGTCCACGGCGGACACCTCGGTGCCGCCATCGCCGGCACCGGCCGCCCCGACCTGGACGGCGAACGGCTCCGACCGCGTCGGCCGCAGGCCGGCGCCCCCGCTCCCGGCGGCGACGCGGAAGGTCCGGACCACCGGCCCCCTCGTGCCGTTGGCCCTGAGCGCGAAGTGCCCGTAGCGGTCGGCGGTGGTGTCGCGGAGGTCCACCCACAGCCCGTCGAGCTGCTCCTGGAGGGTGACCCCTCGGGGGCGGTAGGCCCGGCCGTGGCCGACCTTGACGTGCCCGGTCACCTTCACCCTCGCGCCGTCGCCCACGTGCGCCGGGGCGGAGACCGCCACACCCGACGTACGGGCGACCCGAACGCCGTCGCCACCCAGGGCGAGGAGTCGCGGAACGCTGGTGCGCGCGGGCGGCACGCCCACGTGGTGCCCGGTGCTGGTCGCCGCGCCCACATCCACCGAGGCCAGCGCGGCCACGGCCAGCGCGACGGCCAGCACGGCACTGCCGAGGGTGCGGGTTCCGAGGGCGGGTCGATGGTCGAGCACGCTGGGTTCCTCACACGGGCATCACCCCGGGGGTCCTCGCAGCTCCAACCGAACAGACACGCAGCGCCGCGACCCTCGGGAGGGGGGAGTGGACGTCCTACGCATCGGCCAGCCTGCGCCTCGGCTGAGCAGCTGTCCGGCCGCACGGCCAGATCCGTCCGAACGGCGGGCGAAATGACGCGAATGGCCCATCGGACGGAGCAGACCGGTCACCGACCGTCACTGGGGGCGTGACCCGGCAGGCGACATCGTCGTTGGGCCAACGTCGCCTCCCCGCTCGAGGCGGCCTGTCCAAGAGCGCGATGGTGGGGGGACTGCGGTGTCCGAGCTGCTCGGTCGGGTGCGCACGCACCCGGTGCTCGGGCGGGTCTTCCGGCTGCGTCCGCTCGCACCCGTCATCGCCGTGTGCCTGGTCTTCGCCACCGCCACCGCCACCGCCGAGGCACCGACCGGCTCGGTGATCTATGGCCGGGTCAAGGCACAGGACGTGCGGCTCTCGATGCCGCCGACCAAGCACCCCAAAGGCATCGCGATCTACTTCCACGGCCAGAACGGCGGCGTCGACAACCGGATGGACGAGCCGTGGCTGCTCTCCCTCGTCCGGGCCGGCTGGGTGGTGGCCTCCTCCGACTTCCACACCGACTCGTGGGGCAACGAGGCCTCGACCGAGGACACGGTCCACCTCATCGACTGGGCCGAGGAACAGACCCACGACCTGCCCATCCGGCTCTACGTGTCCGGCTCGATGGGTGGCACCGTCTCGCTGAACGCGATGACGCACGCCGGCCTCACCCCGCCGTGCTGGTACGGCGTGAAGCCCGCCGTCGACCTAACCAAGATGCAGAACGTCCCCGGTGGCCCACGCATCATCAGCGAGGCCTACGGCGGCGCGGTGCCGTTCGACCGCAACCCGATCAACACCATCGACCAGCTGCCCACCGGCACCCGCTACCGGATGGTCACCTCACCCGAGGACACCTGGGTCCGCGAGAGCGAGAACACCGACCCGCTCGCGGCCGGCCTCCAGGCCCGCGGTGCCGACGCCAGCATCCTGCACGTGCACGGCACGCACGACGACCCGTCGCACTTCGACAACGACGACCTGCTCGCCTTCGCGGCCGGCTGCGAGCGTTAGGGCACGCTCTAGCAGCCGGCCGGCTGAGCTCCCAGGGGGATCGCTCAGATCCAGCGCTGGAACCAGATCCGGGACATCCACTGCGAGTGGGTGAGCAGCTGGTCGGTGAAGATCGGCCAGAACCAGGCGAAGTTCAGCACGGTCAGCACCACGAAGGCGCCGCCGACGACGATGCCCGCCGTACGCCGCGGTGAGGGCGCGCGCGAGGGACCGATCAGCTTGCCGATGGTCAGGGTCAGCGCCAGCACCACGAACGGCAGGATCGCGACGGCGTAGAACAGGAAGATCGGCCGTGCGTCGTACTGCAGCCACGGCAACCAGGTCGAGGCGGTCCCGACGACCGCGACCCCGAACCGCCAGTCGCGCGCGCCGACCCACATGCCCACGGCGTAGAGCAGCGCGAGAATCCCGCCCCACCAGATCGTCGGCGTCCCGATCAGCAGCACCTGCTTGATGCAGCTGGAGTCTGCGGCGGCCTCGCAGCCGCGGGTGCCCGGCTTGATGCCGGTGTCGGCCGCGACCCCCACCGGTCGGTTGAGCAGCAGCCAGCCCGACGGCTTGGACTGGTAGGTGTGCGTCGAGCAGTTCAGGAAGTGCGTGTGGAAGGTGTAGACGTCGCGGTGGTAGTAGTACAGCGACCGCAGCGACTGCCACACCTCACCGAGGCCGTGCGCGTCGGGCTCGCTCGCGGTCGGCCAGCGCTTGCCGCTGTTGTCGATGTTGTTCTCGGTCGTCTCGGTCGTGGTGGTGCCGCCCTCGACCTTGGTCGTCACCTTGCAGGGCTGCTCCTTGACGAACTGGGTGTACTGCGTCGACGACAGTGACTTCTCGTACTCGTGCGCGTGGATCAACCAGCCGGTCCAGGTGGCCGTGTAGACGACGGTGGCGACCAGCACGAGGTGCACGAACTCCGGGAGGCCGTCGGTGACGATCGAGCGCAGCACCGGCCACTGGACGCCGAAGGAGCGCCGGCTCCCGGCGCTCCACAGCCAGACCAGGACGCCGAACGCGGCGAGGGGGTAGATCGCGGTCCACTTGGTGCCGATGGCGAGCCCCCAGCAGACGCCGCTGGCGAGCAGCCAGGGCCGGAACAGCAGCCCGCGCACCGGCCCGTACGACGCGGGGTCGCGCACCTGCTCGGGCACCAGCCGGGCCATCTTCGCCCGGTACCAGTCCCTGTCGGCCACCACGCAGGAGACCGCGCAGAGGATGAAGAACGCCAGGAAGATGTCGAGCAGGGCCAGCCGCGAGAGCACGAACTGCAGGCCGTCGAGGCTCAGCAGCAGCCCCCCGACCAGCCCCAGCGCCGTGGAGCCGGTCATCCGTCGGACCAGCCGGCACATCACCAGCACCATCAGCGAGCCGACCACCGCGGCGGAGACCCGCCAGCCGAACGGGTCCATCCCGAACGACTTCTCGCCCAGCGCGATCAGCCACTTGCCGACCTCGGGGTGGACGACCATCGACGGGCCGTGGGTCCACTGGTCGGTCGTGGAGCCGTCGAGGATCTTGTCGTTCGCGTCTTCGGCGTAGTTGCGCGCGTAGCCGAAGTGCAGCAGCGACCACGCGTCCTTGGCGTAGTAGGTCTCGTCGAACTCGAACGTCTTGGGTGACCCGAGCTTCCACAGCCGCAGGAACAGGGCGAGGAGGGTGAGGCCGATGCTGGCGGTCCAGCCGACGACCGGGTCCTCGAGGTCCACGCGCCGGCGGGCGCGCTGCCACGCGGTCGGCACCGGCCGGCCCGCGCTGTCGGTGGCCAGGCCCACCTGCTCCGCTCCGGCGCTCGGGAGCGTGGGCGCGCTGGTCACGGTGCAGAACTCTACGGGGAAGCCGCCGATCGCCCCGATGTCCCTGTTCCGACGTGCCCCGCGGTGGCAGAGTCCTCCCGTGGCCGAACTGCACATCGACGTCAACGGCTCGCGGACGGTCCTGCACCAGCGCGACGACGAGTCCCTGGAGGCGCTGGTCCGCAAGGTCTACGAGCAGTTCGCGCGCGACGGTGGCGCCTGGTGTGCGGTGACCATCACGGGTCGCCGCACGCTGATGTGGGTGCCGCGGATCGCGGTGCTGACCGCCCACTTCGACGCCGACGACCTCCCCTTCCAGCTCAGGAAGCTGGCGGTGAACCTCGGGGGCTAGCTATCCCTCGGTCGTCCAGGAGGTCGCGCAGCGACCGTCGCGAGACGTGGTGAGCCGGAGCTGGTACTTGACTCAGTCCCAGCCCCGGGTTGCGAGGTCTCGTGACAGGCGCTGCGCGCCTTCCTCGACCATCGAGGTTGCGCACCTTCCTCGACCACCGGACCCGGCTGCGATGATCGGCCCCATGCCCGAGACCCCAAGAGTTGGTGTGGGGACCCTGGTGCTTGCGGCCACCCCGATCGGCCGGGTCGAGGACGCCTCGCCGCGGCTGGCCCGCGAGCTCGCGGAGGCCGACGTGGTCGCGGCGGAGGACACCCGGCGCCTCAAGCGGCTCACCGGCGAGCTGGGCGTGAGCGTCGGCGGCCGGGTCGTGTCCTACTTCGAGGGCAACGAGGCCCAGCGCACGCCGGCCCTGCTCGAGGAGCTGGAGGCGGGTCACCGGGTGCTGTTGGTCACCGACGCCGGCATGCCGAGCGTCTCCGACCCCGGCTACCGGCTCGTGGTCGCGGCGGTGGCGGCGGGGGTGGTGGTCACGACCGTGCCGGGCCCGTCCGCCGTGCTCGCCGCGCTCGCCGTCTCGGGGCTGCCGGTCGACCGGTTCTGCTTCGAGGGGTTCCTGCCCCGCAAGGCGGGCGAGCGCGGGCGCCGCCTGTCGGCGCTCGCGGCCGAGGAGCGCACCATGGTCTTCTTCGAGGCGCCGCACCGCACGGCCACCGCGCTCGCCGCGATGCGCGAGGCCTGGGGCGGCGACCGGTCCGCCGCCGTGTGCCGGGAGCTCACCAAGACCCACGAAGAGGTACGGCGCGGCCCGCTCGCCGAGCTCGAGGCCTGGGCCGCCGAGGGGGTGCGGGGCGAGGTGACCATCGTCGTGGCCGGAGCGGCGTCGGCCCCGGGGCTGGTGGCCGACGACGAGAGCCTCCGCCGAGCGGTCACCGAGCGGGAGGCTGGTGGGATGAGCCGCAAGGACGCCATCGTCGAGGTGGCGCGCGCGGCCGGGGTGTCTCGCCGGGTCGTCTACAACCTGGTGCACGGGTCATGACCCGGCTGCTGCGCTACCGCCACGACGGCCTCACCTTCGACGTCAGGGACGAGGGCCCGCTCGACGGCGACCCCGTGGTGCTGCTGCACGGCTTCCCTGAGCGGAGCACCTGCTGGCGCGAGGTGGTGCCGCTGCTGCACCCGCACGGGTTGCGCACCTATGCGCCCGACCAGCGCGGCTACTCACCCGGCGCGCGGCCGCCCCGGCGCCGCGACTACAGGATGGACCGCCTCGAGGCCGACGTGGTGGCGCTGATCGAGGCCATCGGGCTTCCCGTGCACCTGGTCGGGCACGACTGGGGCGCGAGCTCCGGGTGGCTCGTCGCGGCCCACCGCCCCGAGCTGGTGCGCAGCTGGACGGCGGTCTCGGTGCCGCACCCCGCGGCGTTCCGGCGCGCGATGTTCACCAGCCGGCAGGCCTTCGCCTCCTGGTACATGGCCGCGTTCCAGCTGCCTGGGCTGCCCGAGCGGCTGGCCGCGAGGCCGGGCGGCCGCTTCGACGAGGGGCTGCGCGAGGGCGGCATGACCGAGGCGGACATCGACCGCTTCCGCCGCGAGATCGTCGACGACGGCGCGCTCACCGGGGGGCTGAACTGGTACCGCGCGATGCCCTTCACCCACCAGCGGACCCTGGCCGAGCCGGTGGCGGTGCCCACGACGCTGGTGTGGAGCGACGGGGACGTCGCCGTGAAGCGGGTGAGCGTCGACCGATGCGCCGACCACGTCACCGGCCCCTTCGAGCTGCGAGTGCTGGAGGGCGTCAGCCACTGGATCCCCACCCACGCGCCCGAGGCGGTCGCCGACGCGGTGCTGTCGCGGGTCGGGTCGGACCGGTGAGCGCCCAGCTGGGCGAGCGACCGCCGGCGCCCGAGCCGCTCCCGCACCCGATCGTCGACAACCACTGCCACCTCGACATGGGCCGCGGTGACGAGCCGGCGCTGCCCGTCGCGGACGCCCTCGCCGCCGCGGCGGCGGTCGGCGTACCCCGGATCGTGCAGATCGGCTGCGACCTGCGTGGCGCCCGCTGGGCCGTCGAGGCGGCGGCGACGTACGAGGCCTTGGTGGCCGGCGTCGCCCTGCACCCCAACGAGGCGCCCCGGCTGCCGGACCTCGAGGCTGCGCTGGCCGAGATCGAGCGGCTCGCGGGGGCGCACGACAAGGTACGCGCGGTGGGGGAGACCGGGCTCGACACCTTCCGGACCGGGGCCGAGGGCCGCGCGGTGCAGGAGGAGTCGTTCCGACGCCACATCGACCTGGCCAAGCGGCTCGACAAGACCCTGGTCATCCACGACCGCGACGCCCATGACCAGGTGCTGGGGATCATCGACACCGAGGGCGCCCCCGAGCGCTGGGTGATGCACTGCTTCTCCGGCGACGCGGCGTTCGCGCGGGCCTGCCTCGACCGCGGCGCCCACCTCAGCTTCGCCGGAACGGTGACGTTCAAGAACGCCGAGGCGGTCCGCGAGGCTGCAAAGATCGTGCCGATCGACAAGGTGCTGGTCGAGACCGATGCGCCGTACCTGACCCCCATGCCCCACCGGGGCCGCGCCAACGCCTCCTACCTCGTGCCCCTGACCGTCCGCACCCTTGCTGACCTGCGCAAAGACGATCTCGAGACGTTGTGCGCCGCCATCGACACCAACACCGAGACGGCCTTCGGAGGCGCCTGGTAGCCCCTGCCCTGAGTCTCTTGACGCGTCAGGAGAGTCTCGTCACAACGGGGTGTCGCGATTTGATTTGTCAACCAGATCACTGGTCTTGTCGTGACCCATGCAGACGCAGATTCGCACCACCACGAGCCGCGCCGGCGTGCGCGCAGCAGCCCTCGGGACTCTTGCTGCGGTCGTCCTCTCGGGCACCGCGACCGCCCTGGCCGGCCCCGCGCAGGCGGTCCGGGCCGACGGCGCCGACCGGCAGACCACCTTCACCCACGTGAAGGTCAAGGAGCGCTACGTCCCGCACCAGAAGTTCGCGGCACCCGTCGTCGAGAAGAAGGACCACTCGATGAACGCGGGCGAGACCAAGGTCGTGCGGCCGGGCAAGCCCGGGGTCCGCAACGTGACCTTCGTCCTCGTCTTCGAGAACGGCAGGCTCGCCCACAAGCACGTCAAGAAGCAGGACGTGCTGAAGAAGCCGCGGCCCAAGGTGGTCCTGATCGGCACCAAGATCCCCAACGGGGTCTGGGACCGGCTGGCCGGCTGTGAGTCCGGCGGCAACTGGCACATCAACACCGGCAACGGCTACTACGGCGGCCTCCAGTTCAACCTCGGCACCTGGCACGCCTACGGCGGCACCGGGCTGCCCAGCGACCACAGCCGCGAGGACCAGATCGCCGTCGCCACCCGGCTGCGCGACGCCTCCGGCGGCTACGGCGCCTGGCCGGCCTGCGCGGCGCGCCTCGGCCTGCCTCGCTGACCGGCGGACAGCCGGTATCGCTGACCCGTCGGAAGCTGCGGAGGAGCGCAGCGGGGGAGCAGTTTGCGACGGGTCAGCGCACGTGGCACCCGGGCCGAGCTGGCATCGCCACCTGACCGCCACCGCCCGACCACGCACTCACAACTAACCTCACCACCGTGACCAGCGACGACGCCATCCGCTTGCTCGGCGCCACCGACGTACGTCGCATCGCGGCCGAGCTGGGGCTGCGCCCGACCAAGCAGCGCGGGCAGAACTTCGTGATCGACGCCAACACGGTGCGTCGCATCGTCCGTGAGTCCGGGGTCGATCTCGACGACGTGGTCGTCGAGGTCGGCCCGGGACTCGGTTCGTTGACGCTGGCCCTGCTCGAGGTGGCCGACCGAGTTGTGGCCATCGAGGTCGACGGCCCGCTCGCGGCCCGGCTGCCCGCGACCGTCGCGGAGTACGCCGCGGGCCGGGCCGAGCGCTGCGAGGTCCTGCACGCCGACGCGCTGCGTGTCGACGGCGTGCCCGGCCCGCCGCCGACCGCGCTGGTCGCCAACCTGCCCTACAACGTCTCGGTGCCCGTGCTGCTGCACCTGCTGACCGTGCTGCCTTCGCTGGAGAAGGGGCTGGTGATGGTCCAGGCCGAGGTCGCCGACCGGCTGGCCGCGGGGCCGGGGTCGCGGACCTACGGCGTGCCGTCGGTGAAGGCCGCGTGGTTCGCCGACGTACGCCGCGCGGGGTCGGTCGGCCGCAACGTGTTCTGGCCGGCGCCCAACGTCGACTCCGGCCTGGTCGCCTGGACCCGGCGCGAGCCGCCGGCGACCAGTGCGACCCGGCAGCAGGTGTTCGCGGTCGTCGACGCCGCCTTCGCCCAGCGCCGCAAGACCCTGCGCGGCGCGCTCTCGGGGATCGCCGGCTCGGCCGTGGCCGCCGAGTCCGCACTGCGGACCGCCGGCGTCGACCCGACGGCGCGTGGTGAGGTGCTCGACGTGACGGCGTTCGCCCGCATCGCCGAGGCGCTCGCGGAGGCTGCTGCATGAGCCGCAGGGATGCGAGCGTGACCGTCCGGGCCCCGGCCAAGATCAACCTGCACCTCGGCGTCGGCGCGCCCCGCGCGGACGGGTTCCACCCGCTGGTCACCGTCTACCAGGCCGTGGGCCTGTGCGACGACGTGACCGTCACCCCGTCACCGGGGTGGGCTCTCGGCGTGACCGTGCCCGACTGGATGGGCGTCGACGCCATCCCCGTCACCGGCGACAACATCGTCGACAAGGCCGCGCGGCTGCTGGCCCAGCACCACGGGATCGCCTCCCAGGCGTCGGTCTCGATCGCCAAGTCGATCCCCGTCGCAGGCGGGATGGCCGGCGGCTCCGCCGACGCGGCCGCCGCCCTGGTGGCCCTGGACCGGCTCTGGGGGCTGGACACCTCCGACGACGACCTGCTGCGGCTGGCGGCCGAGCTCGGGAGCGACGTGCCGTTCGCGCTCGTCGGCGGCACCGCGCTCGGCACCGGCCGCGGCGAGCTGGTCGAGCCGGTGTCGGACCCGGCCACCTGGTGGTGGGTCGTCGTGCCCTCAGCGGAGGGGCTGTCGACGCCGTCGGTCTACCGGCGCTTCGACGAGCTCAGCACCGACGCCCCCGCGGAGCCCACGGACGCGCGCGCCGTCCTCCTGGCGCTCTCCACCGGCAGGCCGGAGATCCTCGCGGGCGCCCTCCACAACGACCTCGAGTCCGCCGCCCTGGATCTGCGGCCCGACCTCGCGGACCTGCTCGAGCTCGGTGAGAGCGTGGGCGCGCTGCGCGGGCTGGTCTCCGGATCCGGCCCCACCTGCGTCTTCCTGGCCCCGGACGCCGACGCCGCGCGCGACATCGCGGACCGGCTCTCGGAGCACCACGACGTCGTCCTCGTCACCAACGGCCCGGTCGCCGGTGCCCACGTGGTCACCTATGCCTAGCGTCAACCTGCTCAACCTCGAGCGGGTCTCGAAGTCCTATGGCGTGCGCCCGCTGCTCACCGACGTCTCCCTGGGCGTCGGCGCCGGCATGCGGATCGGCGTGGTCGGACGCAACGGCGACGGCAAGACCACGCTGCTCGAGGTGATGACCGGCCGCGTCGAGCCGGACTCGGGCCGGGTCTCGCAGCAGCGCGGGCTCCTGATCGGACACCTGCGCCAGCACGACGAGCTCGTCGACACCCACACCGTCCGGGAGGCGGTGCTCGGCGGCCGTTCGGACCACGAGTGGGCCGCGGACCCGCGCACCCGCGAGGTGGTCGAGGTGCTGCTGGCCGGCGTCTCCCTGGACCGGGCCGTCGCGGGGCTCTCCGGAGGCGAGCGGCGCCGCTGCTCGCTGGCCGAGCTCCTGCTCGGCGACCACGACCTGATCGTGCTCGACGAGCCGACCAACCACCTCGACGTCGAGGCGGTGGCCTGGCTGGCCGCGCACCTGGTGCGGCGTACGGCCGCGCTCGTCGTCGTCACCCACGACCGGTGGTTCCTCGACGCGGTGAGCGAGTGGACCTGGGAGGTCCACGACGGCGCGGTCGACGTCTACGAGGGCGGCTACGCCTCCTACGTCCTGGCCCAGGCCGAGCGGCAGCGGCAGGCCGCGGCGACGGAGGTACGCCGGCGCAACCTGGTCCGCAAGGAGCTCGCCTGGCTGCGCCGGGGACCGCCGGCGCGGACGTCGAAGCCCAAGTTCCGCATCGACGCGGCCAACGCGCTGATCGACGACGTACCGGAACCGCGCGACCGGCTGGCGCTGGAGCGGTTCGCCACCCAGCGGCTCGGCAAGGACGTGATCGACGTCGAGGACGTCGACCTGCGCCGGGGCGACCGGGTGTTGCTCTCGCACGCCACCTGGCGGCTCGGGCCCGGCGACCGGGTGGGGCTGGTCGGCGTCAACGGCGCCGGCAAGACCTCGGTGCTCAACCTGCTCTCGGGCGAGCTGGCGCCCTCGGCCGGCCGGGTGCGGCTCGGCCGGACGGTCGCCCTGCAGCACCTGACCCAGCAGCTCGACGACCTCGACCAGCAGGGGCGGGTGCTGGAGACCGTCGAGTCGATCCGGCGGGTGACCAAGACGGTCGACGGCGAGATCACCGCCACGGCGCTGCTGGAGCGGTTCGGCTTCACCGGCGACCGGCTCACGGCGCGGCTCGGCGACCTGTCCGGTGGCGAGCGGCGCCGCTTCCAGCTGCTGCGGCTGCTCCTCACCGAGCCCAACGTGCTGCTCCTCGACGAGCCCACCAACGACCTCGACATCGAGACGCTCACGGTGCTCGAGGACTTCCTCGACGGCTGGCCGGGGACGCTCGTCGTGGTCTCTCACGACCGCTACTTCCTCGAGCGGACCGTCGACACGATCTGGGCGCTCCTCGGTGACGGCCAGATCTCGATGCTGCCCCGCGGCGTGGACGAGTACCTCGAACGCCGCGCCGCCGCCCTCCACCTCGAGTCGGGACTTCTTCCGGTCGAGTCCGGAGAGCCGAGCGCCGGCGCCCTGGACTCGACGGTGAAGGTCAAGCCGGGGAGCGCGGAGGAGCGGGAGGCGCGCAAGGCGATCGCCCGCATCGACCGCCAGTTAGAGCGGCTCGCCGCGCGGGAGGCCGAGCTGAACGCCGCCGCCCTCGACGCCGGCCAGGACTACGAGCGGCTCGCCCGGGTCAGCGCCGAGCTCTCGCAGCTGGCCGCCGAGCGTGACGAGCTGGAGCTGGAGTGGCTCGAGGTCGCCGAGCTCCTCGAGTAACGACTATCCCGGCGGTGGGTCGGCGAAGGGCGCGAGCAGCCGGCGCAGCAGCCCGGCGAGCTGCTTCTGCTCGGTGGCGGGGAGCTCGGCCAGCAGCGCCTTCTCGGCCTCGATGAGCGCGGTGAACGCACCGTCCACGGCGGCCTTGCCCTCGCGGGTGAGCCGCACGATCACGCCGCGCCGGTCGTCGGGGTCGGGGTGGCGCTCGACGAAGCCGCGGTCCGCGAGCCGGTCGACCCGGTTGGTCATGGTGCCGCTGGTGACCAGCGTCGCGCGCAGCAGCCGCCCGGGTGACAGCTCGTAAGGAGCCCCCGCTCGTCGCAGCGCGGCAAGGACGTCGAACTCCCACGACTCGATGCCGTGCGCCGTGAAGGCCTCGCGCCGGGCCAGGTCGAGGTGGCGGGCCAGTCGCGAGATCCGGCTGAAGACGGCGAGCGCGCCGAGGTCGAGGTCGGGCCGCTCCCGCGCCCACGCTTCGCTCAGCTCGTCGACCTCGTCCCGCATGCGACGAGCGTAGCCGGTTCGGTCGAGATTCTTGACGTCGAGAGAGTCTCTAGAGCCCCGCCGCCATACGCGCCAGCGCCGCGGCGACGCAGCCCGGCTGCTCCAGCCACGGGAAGTGCCCGGCGTCCGGCACACCGGTCGCGCGGCCGCGCGAGAAGGCGGCCGCGGTGTCGGTGGCGGCCTCGGCCGGCATCGGGCTGCCCAGGCCGTAGAGGACCTCGACCGGGCCGTCGTACGCCGCGACCCGGCCGGGCAGGGAGCCGCCGGCCAGCAGCGTGACGGCGTCCTCGAGCGTGTCGCTGTAGCACGGGACCGACAGGTGCATCTCCGGCATCGGCGGAGCGGACGAGGGGTCGTTGAAGTACGCCGGCCACACCAGCCGCAGCGACTCGAGCGCGTCGTCCTCGGTGCCCTCGCCGGACATGGCCCGCTGGTCGAGCTCGTCGGCGCGGATGCGCACGTCCGCCGGCGTACGGGCGAGCATCTCCTCGCCGAACCGCTCGAAGCCGCCGTCGCCCACCATGCCCAGCGGGTCGACGAGGAGCAGCGCGCGGACCCGGTCCGGGTGCTCGGCGACCAGGGCCGCGGCGAGCAGCCCACCCCAGCTGTGGCCCAGCACCACCGCGTCGGCCAGCTCGAGCTCGTCGAGGACCGCCACCGCGTCGGCGACGTGCTGGGCGACCGTGAACGGGCCCTCGGACGTCGAGGGCGCCAGGCCGCGCTGGGTGTAGGTGATCCGTCGCCAGCCGGACGTCTCCTCGCCCAACAGGGCCAGGTAGTCGGAGAGGCCCGGGCCGCCGTGCAGGCAGAGCAGGGCGGGACCATCGCCATGGATGGTGACCGGGAGCTGGGACATGGGCGGACAGTAGCCCCACCCCTCCGAAGTGTCTTGACATCAAGAGACTTCATGGCGCACGATGGCGAAGTATCTTGACGTCAAGATTGTTGGAGGCGCCGTGGCGCACACCTGGGACCCGGACCGCTACCTCACCTACGCCGACGAGCGCGGCCGGCCGTTCGTCGAGCTGGTCAGCCGGGTCGACGCGACCGAGCCGGCCGAGGTCGTCGACCTCGGCTGCGGCCCCGGCAACCTGACCGGGCTGCTCGCCGAGCGATGGCCCCAGGCCCACGTGGTCGGCCTCGACTCGAGCCCCGAGATGATCGCCAAGGCCGCCACCCTCGGGCAGCGCGTCGACTACGCCGTGGCGGACCTTCGCGAGTGGCGCCCGGCCGCACCGGTCGACGTCCTCGTCTCCAACGCCACCCTGCAGTGGGTCCCCGGCCACCTCGACCTGCTCCCCGCTCTGGTCGAGACCCTGGCGCCTGGTGGGTGGTTCGCGTTCCAGGTACCGGGCAACTTCGGCGAGCCCAGCCACACCATCCGCGGCGAGCTGGCCGCCGAGCCGGCGTACGCCGCGTGGACCGCGGACGTCGCGACGCCCGACTCGCACGACCCCGCGGACTACTACGACGCCCTGGCCGCCACCGGCTGCGCGGTCGACGTGTGGGAGACGACCTACCTCCACGTGCTGCGCGGCCCGGACCCGGTCTTCACCTGGGTGTCCGGCACAGGTGCGCGGCCGACCCTGCAGGCGCTGCCCGAGCAGCTGCGGGAGTCCTACGAGGTGGCGTTCAAGCGCCGCCTCGCGGAGGCCTACCCGGTGCGGGCGGACGGAACCGTGCTGATGCCGTTCCGCCGTGTCTTCGCCGTGGCCCGGCGCGGTCGCCGGTGAGGCTGCACCACGTCCAGGTCGCCTGCCCGCCCGGCGGCGAGGACGCCGCGCGCCGGTTCTACGCCGACGGTCTGGGGCTGACCGAGGTCGACAAGCCGGCGACCCTCGCCGACCGCGGCGGCGCGTGGTTCCGCGCGTACGCCGACGAGGGGACGGTCACGGCCGAGCTGCACGTCGGCGTCGAGGACCCGTTCGCCCCGGCCCGCAAGGCCCACCCCGCGTTCGCCCTCGCGTCACTGGAGGTCTTGGAGGAAGTCGTGGGTCGGCTGGGACGGCTCGGCTACGCCGTCGACCGCAGCCAGTGGACCACGTTCCCGGGCTTCCACCGGGTCCACGTCGCCGATCCGCACGGCAACCGGGTCGAGCTGCTCTCCTGACCTGCGACGATGCGGGCTGTGGACCGTAACCGTAAGGTTGGGGGGACGTTGATCCGGGCGAGCAGGTCCGTGGTCATACGTCTTCCTCGGGGGGGAGTGATGCCGGCGTGAGCGAAACAGCCGCACCGACGTCGAGTGGCACGGCCCAGGTCGTGAACCGGATCAAGCGCGCCCAGGGACAGCTGGCCGGCGTTCTTCGGATGCTCGAGGAGGGCCGAGATCTCCAGGAGATCGTCAACCAGCTCAAGGCGGTCTCGCGGGCCCTCGACCGGGCCGGCTTCGCGATCATCGCGGCCGAGCTGCGCGACGCGGTCCGCCGTGGCGAGGTGAGCGACGACGACCTCGACCAGCTTGAGCGCTTCTTCCTCTCGCTGGCCTGACCGGGCGCCTCAGGCCATCCGGCCCGGGTTGTCGGGCAGCGCGTCGAGCCCGGTACGACGTACGCCGCGCCACGCGGCGACGACCGGCGCCAGCTCGGTCGGGGTCGCGCCGTGCAGCACGACGCTGTCGGCGCCCGCGTCGAGCTGGTCCTGGATCCGCTGGGCGCACCGCTGCGCCGAGCCGGTCGCGGACGCCTGGAGCCACGCCGCTGGCAGCACGTCGTCGCGCAGGTGGGTGAGCTCCTCGACGGTGCCGATCGCGTCGAACGCGCCGGGGTAGCCACGCACCAGCTCGTCGTCGCGGAACCGCTGCAGGCTGGCGGGATCCCAGCCGTTGGCACGCACCAGCACCTCGCCGTACCCCTGCAAATACGTCGCCAGTCGGCCGACCAGCTTGCGCAGCCGCTGCTCCTCGGGGATCGACTCCTCGACGGTCGCCAGCACCGACCAGACCCGTACGCCGGCCGGGTCGCGCCCGGCCCGCTCGGCGCTGCCGCGGATGGTCCTGACAGCGCGGGCGAGCGTCTCGTCGGTGAAGAAGGTGTGCAGCACGACGCCGTCGGCGACCCGGCCGGCGAGCTCGAGGCTCTTCGAGCCGATCGCCATCATGAGCACGGGGATGTCCTCGTCGAAGCCCCGGTCCTGGCTCAGGTAGGGATAGCTGCCCGCCGGGCCGTCGTGGCCGAACCCCTCGCCGTGCCAGAGCCGCCGGTAGATGCCGATCGCGTCCTCGAGCTGGGCGCCCGTGACGCGGGGCAGCCCCATCACGTCGAAGAGCAGGTCGAACCCGCGCCCGAGGCCGAGCGCGTAGCGGCCGCCGCTGAGCCGGTGCAGCGTGGTCGCCATGGTCGCGGTGACCAGCGGGTGGCGGGTGTTGTGGTTGGTGGCCGCCGTCGCGATCCCGAGCCGGGTCGTCGTCGCGGCGACCGCACCGGCGAGCACGCCCGCGTCCTTGAGGTTGAACCGCTCGGACAGGAAGACCGAGCCGAGGCCGAGCTCCTCCGCCAGTTGGACCTCGTCGAGGAGGTCGGCCGGGTGGTCGGTGTGGCCGGCCAGGCCGTAGCAGGCCAGCTCGGGCAGGCGGGTCGCGTCGGTCACGGGCATGGACGCTAGCCGCGAAGTTGACACGTGTCAGGTGCCGTCTCCTACTCGTGGGTAACATGGCGCCATGAGCCAGGTCCTCTCGCTGTGGCAGAAGTGCTCGTCGATCCCGGTCGTCGGGGCGCGGGTGTTCTCGTTCGCGTTCGGTCAGAAGGCGCCGTACTTCTTCTCGATCCGGCCGCGGTTCACCGTCCTCGAACCCAACCACGCCGAGCTCGTCATCCCGGACCGTCGCCGGGTGCACAACCACCTCGGCACCGTGCACGCCATCGCGCTGTGCAACGGGCTCGAGGCGGCGATGGGCGCGCTCGCGGAGGCGTCCATCCCGGACACCAAGCGGTGGATCCCGAAGGGGATGACCGTCTCCTACACCGCGAAGGCCGTCGGCGACATCACCTGCATCGCCGAGACCGACGCCGCCCAGTGGAGCTCCTCCACCCCGGACCTTCCGGTGCGGGTGCGGGGCGTGATGGCCGACGGCACGGTCGTCATCGAGGGCGTGATCAACCTCTGGGTCACCGAGAAGCGCGCGCCGCTGAAGGCAGCCGCGGCGAGCTGAGGCCCGACGGTCTGCCACTCCGCAAAGCCGGTCAAGCCTCGGCCGGCGAGGCGAAGGATCGTGGGTGCATGACCACCGACCCCGACGCGCTGCCCGTCTCCGACCCGATCCGGCACACGACCAAGATCCGCCGCCGGCTCACCGACCTCGCCGACCACCTCCGTGGTGACGTGGAGAAGGTCGACGAGCCCCGCGCGCAGGCGCTCTTCGAGACCGCCGCCGAGGTGCTGCTCGGCCTCGAGCACGCCTTCGCCGACTACGAGCGCGGCGACGAACCGGCCTGGCGCCGGTAGTAGACCGCCGTCGCCACCATCACCGCCGCGAACACCGCCGCCAGCACGGCCAGCGTGACCGGCACCGCCACGGGCGCACCCGACGCCGCGCTCGCCGCGCCGATGCCGAGCGCCGAGACCAGCAGCATCGCGTAGCGGGCCATCCGCACGACGTACAGGGACCGCGCGACCCGGCGCATGCTCTCGTCGTCCAGGTCACGCGGGATGCCCGGGTTCACCACGGCTCCGAGGCTACGTCGAGCCGCCCCAGCCGCCCTGCTTGTAGAACACGAAGTAGCCGTCGCTGACGAACGTCAGCAGGTAGCCGTCGGACTCGAGCATGTTCAGCGCCTTCTCCATGCGCTTGATGCCGAGGATCCCCTCGGTGTCGCCCATGACGGTCAGGCTGTCGCTGTTCTCGACCAGGTAGGGCATCGGTGCTCCTCGCGTTCGTCGGGTCGGAGCGTGCAGGCTAACGCCGGCGGCCCCAGAACCACCGATGCCCGACCACCGCCAGCAGCGACAGGGCGCCGATCGCGGTCACCGCACCGCTCGGGAGCTTGCCGTGCGTACGCCGCCCGAGCAGCGCGCGCTGCGCCTGGCTGGAGAGGACCGAACCGTCGCTCTGGTGGGACAGCACCGAGCCGGTGCTCTGGTGGGAGAGCCACGACCCGAGGCTCTGCGAGGAGCCGATCGAGAAGGCCGAGGCGAACGAGCCGAAGCTCCCGATGCTGGCGAACGAGCCCACCGACCCGATCGAGAGCACCGAGTGGTCCGACCACAGCGAGAGCACCGAGTGGTGCGACCCGATCGACCAGCGGCTGCTCACCGCTCGAGCACCGTCGCCGTGCCGACCTGCCGTGCGTCCTCGAAGACGCCGAGCACCAGGCCGCTCGACACGTTGACCCAGGCCGAGAGGTCGACCGGCTCGACGTCCACCTCGACCGTCGTCCCCGGCTGCAACATCGGGTTGTCGGCCGGCAGCTTCACGGTCGCCGCACCGAGGTCGACGTCGCCGTGCCCCTCGGTGCCGGCCTTGAAGTCCGGCCGGTAGCCGTCGAAGACCGGCGTGTGCCGGCCACCCTGCTCCATGGTCAGCATCTCGAGTCGCGCGCGCACCCGAGAAGTATGGCGCGACCTCGAATCCGCCTACCCTTGACCGGTCATGCGTACCTACGAGGTCCGCACCTACGGGTGCCAGATGAACGTCCACGACTCCGAGCGGCTCAGTGGGCTGCTGGAGGACGCGGGCTACCTGCGTGCGCCCGACGGCGAGGACGCCGACGTCGTCGTCTTCAACACCTGCGCGGTGCGCGAGAACGCCGACAACAAGCTCTACGGCAACCTCGGCCACCTCGCGCCCAAGAAGGCGCAGCGGCCCGGCATGCAGATCGCGGTCGGTGGCTGCCTGGCGCAGAAGGACCGCGCCACGATCACCGAGAAGGCGCCGTGGGTCGACGTCGTCTTCGGGACCCACAACATCGGCAGCCTGCCCGTCCTGCTGGAGCGCGCGCGGGTGCAGCAGGAGGCGCAGGTCGAGATCCTCGAGTCGCTCGAGGTCTTCCCCTCCACCCTCCCGACCCGCCGCGAGTCGGCGTACGCCGCGTGGGTGTCGGTCAGCGTCGGCTGCAACAACACCTGCACGTTCTGCATCGTCCCGAGCCTGCGCGGCAAGGAGAAGGACCGCCGCCCCGGTGAGATCCTCGCCGAGGTCGAGGCGCTGGTCGCCGAGGGCGTCAGCGAGATCACCCTGCTCGGCCAGAACGTCAACGCCTACGGCGTGGAGTTCGGCGACCGGCAGGCCTTCAGCAAGCTGCTCCGCGCCTGCGGCGGCATCGACGGGCTGGAGCGGGTCCGGTTCACGAGCCCCCACCCGGCCGAGTTCACCGACGACGTCATCGAGGCGATGGCCGAGACCCACAACGTGATGCCGAGCCTGCACATGCCGCTTCAGTCCGGCTCCGACCGGGTGCTCAAGGCGATGCGCCGCTCGTACCGGTCGGAGAAGTACCTCGGCATCATCGACCGAGTCCGCGCCGCGATCCCCGACGCCGCGATCACCACCGACATCATCGTCGGCTTCCCTGGCGAGACGGAGGACGACTTCCAGCAGACGCTCGCGGTCGTCGAGCGGGCGCGGTTCAGCGGTGCCTTCACCTTCCAGTACTCCAAGCGTCCCGGCACCCCGGCCGCCACGCTGCCCGACCAGATCGACCCGGCCGTCGTGAAGGACCGCTACCAGCGCCTGGTCGCCCTCGCCGACGACGTCGCCTGGGCCGAGAACAAGATGCAGGTCGGCCGTCGCCTCGACGTGATGGTCGCCGAGGGCGAGGGCCGCAAGGATGCCGCGACCCACCGGCTCTCCGGCCGCGCGCCCGACAACCGGCTGGTGCACTTCCAGGCGCCCTCTACGGAGTCAGGCCCGGTCGAGGTGCGGCCCGGCGACGTGGCCACCGTCGAGGTCACCTACGCCGCCCCGCACCACCTCGTGGCCGACGGCCCGGTCGCCGTACGCCGCACCCGCTCCGGCGATGCGTGGGAGCTGCGCACGAAGGCCCCCGCGCCGGCAGGTGTCGGCCTCGGCATGCCGACGCTGGGCGCGCCCGTCATGCCTGTGGAGAACGGTTCGCGCTGCGGCTGAGCCCGCGGCAGGCTGGCGACATGTCGGTCGTCGAGTCGCTCGAACGCCTTGGTGGCGTGGCGACTCGCGGCTCGCTCATCGCGGCCACCGACCGTCTCCGGGTCGACCGCGCGCTCGCGGTTGGCGACATCGTCGTCCTCGCCAGGGGTCGATACGCCCTTGCGCAGGTCGACGCGTCCAGGGCGGCTGCGCACCGACTGAGCGGAGCAGTGAGCTGGCGATCCGCCGCCCAGCACTGGGGCTGGGAACTCCTGCGAACGCCGCCACAGCCAGAGGTGACGGTGCCGCGGAATCGCAAGGTGGCGGCCGAGAGGCGCGCTGGCGTCACGGTTCACGTGGGCAACCTGCACTCCTCAGAGATCGACGAGGGAGTCACCACTCGCGCCAGAACCCTGTGCGACTGCCTGCGCGGCTTGCCCTTCGACGAGGCCGTGGCCGTCGCCGACTCAGCATTACGGCACGGCTTCTCCCGGCGGTACCTTCTGGGGCTGTCGATATCTGCCCGCGGTCCCGGATCGACTCAGATGCGCCGGATCGCGCGCATGGCCACTCCCGAGGCGGCGAACCCGTTCGAGTCCGGCCTTCGTGCCGTCGCCGACGATGTGCCTGGCCTGCACGTCAAGCCGCAGGTCTCGGTCTATGACCCGCTCTTCCTCGGTCGCCCTGATCTCGTGGACGAGCGTCTCGGCATCATCCTCGAGGCAGACTCCTTCGAATGGCACGGCAGCAGGGCCGCGTTGCGACGAGACTCGCGGCGCTACGACGCCTTCGTGGTCCGCGGCTGGCTGGTGCTGCGGTTCGCGTGGGAGGACGTCATGTTCGACCAGGCCTGGGTGCGCCAGATGCTCGAGGCCGCCGTGGCCGAACGTGCAGATCGACGCTGCGTCAGCTGCCGCGCCGCCTGACCTTGCGGCTGGGGCGGGCGATCGGCACGTCCGGTTACGTGGAGGCGTCCTTGTACGGCTTGTCTTCCGACCGCGGGTCCAGGCTCGGGTAGCCCGCGGCGGGCTCTAGGCCTTCCGGTCGCGGCTCCTCGCCGCCGGCGGACTGCTCGGGCGGGGCGTCGGCAGGCGGTGGGATCCGCGAGGTGTCCTTCACACCGTCGGTGGCGTGCTGGCCCGGGCCGGTGTGGCCGACCCGTTCGCTCGAGACGCCCATGCCACCCGCCGCTCGCTCGGGTCCGGTGGAGTTCGGCGTGGACTCACGGACGTCGCGGGCCTGGAGGTCCCTCTGCTCACCACTCATCCTCGAGCGGTACCCATCGCTCAGGCCGGGGACTCGTCCTCCGCGGAGTGCACGGCATCCGCGTCGCCGGAGCGGGTCGCCTCGGTGCTGGTGTCGTCGCCCTCGGAGAACGCCTCCTTGAGCGGGTCGGGGTACTCCTGGACGGCCGGGTTCTCGCTCGGGTCGAGATCGGCCGCCACGTTCTCGTCGTCCTCGGCGACCGCGTCCGGGCCGCCCGGGTTGGGCTCGCCCGGCTCGATCTCGGGCTTGGGCATCTCGCCCAGGTCGCCGGTCTGGGTGGGCTGGTCCTCAGTCATCGCGCTCTCCCGTGTTGTCGAAGCCGAAGGTCGTGTACGGCGGCACCACGCCCTCGATGATGCCCCGCAGCACCGCCAGCTCGTGCGGCACCACCGGGTCGGGCAGCGCGGTCAGCGGGTACCAGCGCAGGTCGGCGCACTTGGCGGGCTCCACGATCCGCGGTGTGCCCGACCAGGAGCGCGCGCTGAAGAAGAAGTCGACGCGCTCGTCGATCGGCTCGCCACCCCGGGTGCGTTGCATCGCGGTGACGAACTCCAGCGCCAGGTCCCCGACGTCGACCTCCTCGCGCGCCTCGCGACGCGCGGCGTCGTACGCCGTCTCGCCCTTCTCCACGTGGCCGGCCGCCGCGGCGGCCCAGTGGCCGTCCATGAACCCGGTGCCCTGGCGCAGCTGAAGCAGCACCTCGGTGCCCTCGACCCCGTCGCGCAGCAGGAAGACATAGGCCGCCGGTACGACGACGAAGCGCTCCTCGATGGGCTTGGCCGTCACGAGGACGGCTGGTCCAGCGAGGTCTCCGCGTTCTCCTGCTGCAGCCGAGCCTCCTCCTCGGACTGACTGGGCTCCAGGTCGCCCTCCGGCACGTCGTCGCGCAGCGGTCCGCCCGGCGGCTGTGGTGCGTCGCTCGAAGTCACGTCGGGGAGGTACCCAGCCTCAGGCCGGGGGCGCGGCGGGCGGCTCGGCCGGAGCAGCCGGTGCGGCCGGGGCAGCGGGGGCGGGATCTCCGCCGAGTGCGTCGACGGCGTCGTGGGCCTTGTCGGCAGCGGCGTCGATCTGCTCGGTGTGCTCACCGCCGGTCTTGTCGTCGGCCACGTCGGCCGCCTTGTCCACGGCCGCGTCGGCCTGGTCCTCGTGGCCGTCGAGCAGGTCTTCGATCTTCTCCTTGGCCTCGTGCAGCTTGTCCTTGGCCTCGTCGAGAAAACCCATGGCGCACTCCTGGTGCTCGAGCGGCGTCCCAGCGACCCCGCAGCGTTCGTCAGACTAGCCACATGGCAGGCGCGGACACCACGGGCGATTACCTGCCAAACCTGCCAATCGTGGCCGTCGTCGGCGCCACCGCGTCGGGGAAGACGGGGCTCTCCCTCGACCTCGCCGAGCGGCTGCACGGAGAGGTCGTCAACACCGACGCGATGCAGCTCTACCGCGGCATGGACGTCGGCACCGCCAAGCTGCCGGTGGCCGAGCGACGCGGCATTCCGCACCACCTGCTCGACACCCTCACCGTCCGCGAGCCGGCCACCGTCGCGGAGTTCCAGCGCTGGGCCCGCGACGCCATCGCCGGGCTGCGCGAGCGGCGCCGCACGCCGGTGCTGGTGGGCGGCTCGGCGCTCTACACCCGCGCGATCCTGGACCGGTTCGAGTTCCCCGGCACCGACCCCGACCTGCGCGCGCGGTGGGAGCAGGAGCTGGCTGACCACGGCCCGCACGCACTGCATGAGCTGCTGCGCGAGCGCGACCCCGAGGCGGCCGCGCAGATCCTTCCCGAGAACGGCCGCCGCATCGTGCGCGCCCTCGAGGTCATCGAGCTGACCGGACGGCCGTTCAGCGCCACCCTGCCGGTCCAGGAGTACGCCGACCCGCACACGGTCCAGATCGGCGTCGACGTCGACCGCGAGACGCTCGACGCGCGCATCGCGGCCCGGGTGGAGGCTATGTTCGCCAGCGGTTTCGTCGACGAGGTCCGCCACCTCCTCGACCACGGGCTCGCCGACGGGCGCACCGCCCCCAGGGCGATCGGCTACCAGCAGGTGGTCGCACTCCTCCGAGGCGAGCTCACGGAGCAGGAGGCCCGCGAGCAGACGGCTCAGGCCACCCGCCGGTTCGCGCGCCGGCAGGACTCCTGGTTCCGCAAGGACCCGCGGATCGTCTGGATCCGCTACGACGACCCCGAGCTGGTGGAGAAGGCGGTGCAGGTGGTGCGAGCCGTGGCCGGGGGCTGAGCAAGAACGGTCGGGCACCAGGCCCCCCTTCGCGTCCAGACTGGAGCCATGAGCGAGCAGCCCACCGGCCGCGACCGGCTGCGCGAGCTGCTCGATGCGGTGCTCGACGACGACAACCACACCCTCGAGGAGATGGCGGGCGACGCCTACGTCTCGCCGTTCCACTTCAGCCGCCAGCTCTCCAGGGGCGCGGGGGAACCACCGGTCGCGATGAAGCGTCGGGTGCTGCTGGAGCGTGCGGCCTGGCGGCTCCGGCGGGGCGCCACGGTCACCGACACGGCGTTCGAAGCGGGCTATGAGTCGGTCGAAGGGTTCAGCCGCGCGTTCGCGCGGGCGTTCGGACACCCCCCGAGCTCAGCGGCCCACGACACCGGCAGCCACTGGCTGCCCGCGCCCAACGGCATCCACTTCCACCCACCCACCTCGCTGTGGGTGCGCAGCGAGGAGCAGCCCATGAACCCGCTCACCGAGCAGCTGGTCGCCCACGACCTCGACGACACCAGGGCCCTGCTCGACCTGGCCAAGCAGCTGCCCGACGAGGCCTACCGCCACGCCCACCTGCCCGGCCACCAGGCCATCGGCTGGGACGGGCCGGACGAGTCGGTCGCCGACGTGCTCACCCACATCGTGAACACCTTGGAGGTCTGGCTGGCCGCGATCGACGGCACCGACTTCCCCGCCGACCGGGCCGACGACGTCTCGACGCTGCTCGAGCGGCACGACGACGCGGCGGCCCGGTGGCTGGCCACCGTGCGCGACATCGACCGGCGCAACGCCTGGGACGACCGGCTCATCGATGCCCTGTGCGACCCACCCGAGAGCTTTGTGCTGAGCAGCGTCGTGGCGCACGTGCTCACCTACTCGGCCCACCGCCGTCAGCTCGCGCGGCAGCTGCTGCGGTTGTGTGGGATGCGCGTCAACACCGGCGACCCGATCAACTGGCTCCGCGCCCAGCGCGGCCAGACCTTCCACGACCAGACCCCGGAGGAGGACCTCCTGTGACCCGCACGACCTACTACACCGCCATGACGCTCGACGGCTTCCTCGCCGACGAGCACGACTCCCTGGACTGGCTGTTCGTGCAGGACCAGGACGAGCACGGCCCCCTCAACTACGAGGAGTTCATCAAGCGCATCGGCGCGATCGTGATGGGCGCGACCACCTACGAGTGGATCCTGACCAACCACGTCGACAAGGGCGAGTCCTGGTTCTACGACGTGCCTGCGTGGGTCGTCAGCCATCGCGAGCAGCGGCGCATCGAGGGTGCCGACATCCGCTTCGCGCAGGGCGACGTCGCGCCGCTGCACGACGAGCTCGTCGCGGCGGCCGGCGACAAGGACGTGTGGGTGGTGGGCGGTGGCGACCTCGCCGCGCAGTTCGCGGAGGCGGGCCGGCTCGACGAGCTCATCTGCTACATCGCGCCGGTCACCCTCGGCGCCGGCCGGCCGCTGTTCCCACGGCGCCATGACTTCCGGCTGGCCGAGGTGCACCAGAACAGGGCGTTCATCGCGGCCCGCTACGACGTGGTCGGCCCCCGCGGCTGAGCGTCGCACGCCCTACGCTCCGGGCATGAGCCTCCCCGCGCCCGGATCGGACCGCGCCGCCCTCGTCACGGGCGCCTCCCAGGGCATCGGCGCCGAGATCGCCCGCGTGCTGGCCCGCCGCGGCCACCGGGTGGTCCTGGTCGCCCGCTCGGCCGACAAGCTGGCCGAGCTCGCCGAGGAGATCAGGGCCAAGGGCGGCCGGGCCGACGTGCTCGCCGCCGACCTCGCCGACCGCGCGGCCCGGGCCGTGCTCCCGGCCCGGCTGATCAAGCTCGGCGTCACGGTCGACATCCTCGTCAACAACGCCGGCTTCTCCACGATGGGCCGGGTCTCCGCGGCCGACCCGGAGGCCGAGATGCAGCTGGTCGAGGTCGACGTCGTCGCGGTCGTCGACCTCTGCACCCGCTTCGTCCGCGGGATGGTCGAGCGCCGCCGCGGCGCGATCCTCAACGTCGCGAGCACGGCGGCCTTCCAGCCGCTGCCGGCCCAGGCGGCGTACGGCGCGGCGAAGGCCTTCGTGCTCTCCTACACCCAGTCGCTGGTCGGCGAGCTCAAGGGCAGCGGCGTCACCGCGACCGCGCTGTGCCCCGGACCGGTGCACACCGGCTTCGGGGAGCGGGCCGGCTTCAGCAAGGAGGACGCCGAAGCGGCGCTGCCCACGGTGATGTGGGTCGATGCGGCCGAGGTCGCGAGGGCCGCGGTCGACGGGCTCGACAAGGGCCGGATGGTCGTCATCCCGGGCGCCGCCAACCGGGTTGCCGCCGCCCTGGCCCAGGTCACCCCGCGGACCCTGCTGCTCCCGGTGCTCAGGACGCATCCCGGCCTGAAATAGGGGTACTGCCACCGGCATGTTCTCGGGTCCCCTCGCCGTCCTGACCACCGCCGCCCTCACCACCGGCGCCCTCGCGGTCGCCGCCCTGCAGGCGCCCGCCACCCACGCCGCGTCATCGCAGCCCACCGGACACCCGCGCGTCGCGGAGCAGCGCAAGGCGCATCAGCCACCGCGGCACGCCACCGCGGTCGGCAAGGGCGGCGCCGTCACGTCGGTCGACCCGTATGCCTCGCGGATCGGGCTGCGCGTGCTCGAGCAGGGCGGCAACGCCGTCGACGCAGCCGTCGCGACCGCCGCAGCGCTCGGGGTGACCGAGCCCTACAGCTCGGGCCTCGGTGGCGGCGGCTACTTCGTCTACTACGACGCCAAGCGTCAGCGCGTGAAGACCCTGGATGGCCGCGAGACCGCGCCGGCCGCCATGAAGCACGACGCGTTCATCGACCCGGCGACCGGCAAGCCCTACAACTTCACGCCCGAGCTGGTCACCAGCGGGGTGTCGGTCGGCGTGCCCGGGACGCCCGCCACCTGGCAGGCCGCGCTCGACCGCTGGGGCTCGATGCCGCTGGCCGAGCTCCTCCGGCCGGCCGCGGCGCTGGCCCGACGCGGCTTCGTGGTCGACAAGACCTTCCACCAGCAGACCAAGGACAACGCCGAGCGGTTCAACACCTTCACCTCGACCCGCAAGCTGTTCCTGCACCACGGCAAGGCGCCGCGGGTCGGCAGCCTGCTGCGCAACCCCGACCTGGCCGACACCTACGACCTGCTCGCGAAGCGCGGCATGACGGCGTTCTACCGCGGTGCCCTGGCCCGCGAGCTGGCCAAGACCGTGCGCAAGCCGCCGAAGAGCGGCCGCACCGACCTGCCGGTGCCGCGCGGGAAGATGCGCGCCAAGGACCTCGCGGCCTACGACGTGATCCAGCACCGACCCACGCACGTCGGCTACCGCGGTTACGACGTCTACGGGATGCCGCTCTCCTCCAGCGGCGGCACCACCGTGGGCGAGGCCCTCAACATCCTCGAGCGCTACGACCTGAAGAGCCTCACGCCCGTGCAGGTGCAGCACCTGGTCATCGAGGCGGCGCACCTCGCCTTCGCCGACCGGGCCAAGTACCTCGGTGACCAGAGCGGCGTCCCGGTCGACACTCTGCTCTCCGATACCTACGCCGCGGAGCGCGCCTGCCAGATCGACCCCGCGCACGCGTTCACCCCGCCCGTCGCGGCCGGCAACGTGGCGGCCGCCGACGGCAGCTGCGCCACGCCCACCAGCCGCGGCGAGGTGGCGCCCGACACCGAGAACGTCAACACCACCAACCTCACGGTCGCCGACCGGCACGGCAACGTGGTCGAGTACACGCTCACCATCGAGCAGACCGGCGGCTCCGGGATCGTGCTCCCCGGCCGTGGCTTCCTGCTCAACAACGAGCTGACCGACTTCAGCACCGTCTACGACCCCGCCGACCCCAACCGGATCGAGCCGCGCAAGCGCCCCCGCAGCTCGATGTCGCCGACCATCGTGCTGCGCGACAAGCGGCCGCTGCTCGCGGTCGGCTCGCCCGGCGGCTCCACGATCATCACCACGGTGCTGCAGATCCTGGTCGACCGGCTCGACCTCGGGATGTCGCTCGAGCAGGCGATCGCCGCACCCCGGGTCGCGCCGTCCAACAAGACCCCGGTCTCGGCTGAGCAGGCCTACCTCGACCTCTACGGCGCCGCGCTCACCGCGCTCGGGCACACGCTCGTGCCGGTCGGCGCTCCCGGCACGTCGGCCGCCGAGATCGGCGCCGCCACCGGCATCGAGATCGGTCCGCACGGACTGCTCACGGTCGCGGCCGAGCCCACCCGCCGCGGAGGCGGAGCCGCAACGGTGGTCAGGCCCAGCGGCTGAGCTCGGTCGTCGAGGAGGTCGCGCAGCGACCGTCGCGAGACGCGGCGAGCCGAGGCTGGGACCGTCCCTGGCCTCGGTCCTCGCGAGGAAAGCCTTCGAGGTGAATCCGACCGTCCCTCTACCCTTGGGTGGTGACCGCCACCGAGCCACAGCAGACCTGGGCCGCCATCGACAGCGTCGACGACCTGGTCGCCCTGCTCGGGACGCCCAACGAGCGCGCGGCCACCAAGGGCCGCGCCGCCCTGCTCGACATCGACCGCGACTGGCTCGCCTCCTCGCCGTTCTGCGTGATGGCGACCTCGGACGCCGAGGGCCGCTGCGACGTCTCTCCGAAGGGAGACCCGGCCGGACAGCTCGTCCATGTGATCGACGACCGGACCATCGCGATCGCCGAGCGGCCCGGCAACAAGCGCGCCGACGGCTACCGCAACATCCTCAGCAACCCGCACGTGGGGCTGAACTTCTTCATCCCCGGCCGCGGCGACACCCTGCGGATCAACGGCCGGGCCCGGCTGGTCAGCGACGCGCCGTTCTTCGACGAGATGGTGGTGAAGGGGCACCGGCCGGTGCTCGCGGTGGTCGTCGAGATCGAGGACATCTTCTTCCACTGCGCGAAGGCGTTCCTCCGCTCTGGCCTGTGGAAGCCGGAGACCTGGGACCCCGAGGCGCGGGTGCCGCGGCGTGCGGTGATCGCCAGCAAGGTGGAGCCCGCCGGGATGTCGATCGCGCAGCTCGACGACTACTACAAGCCGGAGAACTACAGCAGGGGGCTCTACGGCTGATGGGATATGAGTTCCTCAAGGGGCACGGCACGGAGAACGACTTCGTGCTCCTTCCCGACCTCGAGGGTGCCGTCCACGGAGAGCTCGACGGCGAGCTGATGGCCGAACGGGTCCGGGCGCTCTGCGACCGGCGGGCCGGGATCGGCGGAGACGGCGCGCTGCGGGTCGTCCGGTCCCTCAGCCCGGATGCTGCGTGGTTCATGGACTACCGCAACGCCGACGGCTCGCTGTCGGAGATGTGCGGCAACGGCATCCGGGTCTTCGTGCGCTACCTGGTCGAGACGGGCCTCGCCGACGGCGCCGGCCCGATCGCGGTCGACACCCGCGACGGCGTCAAGACGCTCACCGTCGACGGTGACCTGATCACGGTCGACATGGGCACGCCGAAAGTGCTGGGGGAGAGCGGCGTCGTGGTCGAGGGCCGCACCTGGACGGCCCGCCATGTCGACATGGGCAACCCGCACGCGGTCGCGTTCGTGGACTCGCTCGACGAGGCGGGCCGCCTCTTCGACCCGCCTGCCTACGACACCTCGGTCTATCCCAATGGCGTGAACGTGGAGTTCGTCGTACGCCGCGGCGAGCGCCACATCGCGATGCGCGTGCACGAGCGGGGCTCGGGTGAGACCCGTTCCTGCGGCACCGGCGCCTGCGCGGCCATGGTCGCCACCGCCGTCGCGGACGACGCACGGGTGGCCGGAGAGGACCTCGCCTATCGCGTCGACGTGCCGGGAGGCACCCTGACGGTGACCTGGACCGCCGACGACCGGGTGCTGCTGACCGGCCCGGCGGTCATCGTGGCGTCGGGGACGACCGACCTCTGACAACGCGTTCGAGCGCGATCACCAACACCAGCCGGACCCGCAGCCCGTTGCCGGAGCCCCAGCCTCTGGAGAGCTGTCCACCGCTCTAGTCTCCTGCCATGGACATCAGTGGATCGACCGCCATCGTCACCGGTGCCGCCTCGGGGATCGGTGCGGCCTGCGCGCGCCAGCTCGCGGCGAGGGGTGCCACCGTCGTGGTCGCGGACCTCCAGGCCGACAAGGGTGAGGCCCTCGCGACCGAGATCAAGGGCGTCTTCGCGCTCGTCGACGTGACCAACACCGAGCAGATCACCGCCGCGGTCAACGCCGCGGCCGAGATCGCCCCGCTGCGCGCGGTGGTCAACTCCGCCGGCATCGGTTGGGCGCAGCGCACCATCGGCCGCGACGGCCAGATCGAGTCCGCGCACGACCTCGACGCGTTCAAGAGGGTCATCGCGATCAACCTGGTCGGCACCTTCGACATGGTTCGCCAGGCCGCGACGGTGATGAGCCGCAACGAGCCCGACGAGGACGGCCAGCGCGGCGCGATCGTCAACCTCGCCAGCGTCGCCGCCTTCGACGGCCAGATCGGCCAGGCGTCGTACTCCGCCTCCAAGGGCGGCGTGGTCGGGATGACGCTCCCGGTCGCCCGGGACCTCTCGGCGTCCGGCATCCGCCTCAACACGATCGCCCCCGGGCTGATCGACACCCCCATCTACGGCGAGGGGCCGGAGTCGGAGGCGTTCAAGGCCAAGCTCGGCGAGAGCGTGCTGTTCCCCAAGCGGCTCGGCGTCCCCGACGAGCTCGCGAGCATGGTTGTCGAGTGCCTGACCAACTCCTACATGAACGCCGAGGTGATCCGGGTCGACGGCGGGATCCGGATGCCGCCCAAATGACGATTCGTCTGCGGTCCGACCTGGGATCTCCCGCTGCGGACCGCAGACGAATCGGGGTTCACTCGGCCAGCGAGGCGCGCTCGGCTGCGGTGAAGGCCTCCATCGGGGCGGCGGGCGCGACCAGCCGGGCCTGCCGGAGCTTGGCGATCTTGCCGGACGCCGTGGCCATCGCGGCGGCGCTCTTGTTGCGGCCGTAGGTCACCGCGTGCGCGCGGGCGATGCCGAGCGACTCGCCCACCTCGATCGCGTCCTGGTCGGCGCCCATGTACATGAACGTCCAGCCGTACGCCGTGGTCTGCTGCTCGACGAGCGCCTTGATCGACGGCCCGGTCCACTCCTTGCTGGCGTTCTCGAGGCCGTCGGTCATGATCGCGACGATCACCGTGCCGGGGCGTTCGCCCTCGGGCATCGCCGCGAGCCGCGCGCCCGCGTCGGTGACCAGCCGGCCCATCGCGTCGTGCAGCGCCGTCATGTTGCGAGGCTGCAGGTCGAGGAGTGGTACGTCGGCGATGGGACGGTCGGCGTAGACCAGCTCGTAGACGTCGTCGAACTGCGCGAGCGTCGCCCGCGCCTCACCGGCCGCCTTGCGCTGCTCGTCGACGAACGCCGCGAAGCCGCCCTCGATGTCGGACTTGATCGACTGCATCGAGCCGCTGCGGTCGAGCAGGAAGTAGAGGTGGGTCAGGTCGGAGCGGGTCATCGGGTTCTCCTCACTTGGTGGGGCGGCGCGGCTTGAACCGCATCGGTGCTGCTGCGGGGGCCGGGGGCAGCTTGGGCGTCCCCGACTCGTGGTCGTACTTCGCGCGCTCGATCCCAGCGGCGGTCACCCGGCCGTCCTCGTTGGCGTAGGCGCCGAGGGTCTGGGTGCGGGCCAGGCGGGGCGGTACGGCGTTCTCGGTGAGCCCCGCGGCCGCACCGGCCGACCGCAGCGACACCTTGCCGGCCAGCAGGGCCTCGGCCATCGACTCGTCGATGAGCGCAGTGAGCCGGTCGGCCGCCTCCCGCAGGTGGGGGAGCGCCTCGTCGGCGTCCTTGCCCACGGCGTCCTCGAGGGCCTTGCGGGCGGCGTCGAGCTGGTGCTGGTCGGGTGCCATGGCTCCATCGTGCCGCAGAAACTGCGGACACGCAAATAATGCGCATCCGGAGTTCCTGCGGCGCCCTTCTTTCAGCGGATGTGACCCGACCACGCCGAGAGGTCGAGCACGACGTCGGCACGGTGGGCGGCCGCCTCGACCAGGTCGGCGTTGGCCTGGTCGACCCGGGCCACCCAGTCACGGGCGTGCGTCTCTGCTCGCCCGACCTCCACATGCCGGGCGACCAGCCGCTCGGTCCGCTCCCCCTCGCTGGTCACCAGGTGCCACACGGCGTCACACTCGCGCCGGGCCGCCCGCCAACGCGGCTCGTCCAGGAGCAGGTAGTTGCCCTCGGTCACCACCAACCCCGCCTCGGCCGGCACCTCGATCGCGTCCGCCACCGGGTCGGGCAGCCGGTGGTCGAACGCCGGCGCCAGCACGGTCCCGCCCTCGTGCAGCCGTCGTAGCAGCGCGGCATAGCTCTCGGCGTCGAAGGTGTCCGGCGCCCCCTTCGCCTCCAGCCGGCCCATCGCGACGAGCTCGGTGTTGGGCCGGTGGAAGCCGTCCATCGGCACCACCGGCACGCCGTACGCCGCGGCGAGGGCCGCCGCGAGCGTGGACTTCCCGGCGCCCGGCGACCCGCTCAACCCGAGGACGAACCGTCCGGCCGGCAATGCGTCGACCAGCTCAGCGATCTCGCGACCGTCGGGGGAGACGCGCACGGATCGAGGTTAGCGGCGGCTGCGTGTGACGACCGTCGTCGAGCGCTCCAACCCATGTCGGCGCCGGCACCTACCTTCCACCGGGTGCTGATCAGTACGAGGGAAGCCGCCAAGGAGCTGGCCGTCGTCGGTGTGCCTCGGCGGCAGGTGCGGCGGCTCATCGCCTGCGGCGCGGCCGGCCCGGTGACCCGCACGGCGGGAGCCCTGCTCGTCGACGACCGGCGCGTGGCCGACCTGGCCTCGCGCCCACGCCTGAGCGAGGCGGACCTGACGGAGGCGTGCCCCTGGGGGGTCTTCATCGCACGCCGGGAGGTGCGCGGCTCCCAGGACCGTGAGGTTCTGGGCCAGGACTGGCCGTTCTCGATCTGGACGATGGCAAGGCTTCGGGCGTGGATAGACCGCTACGGGTTCGTGCCCCTGGTGGCGACTGTCTCGGGCTTCGTCCTCGATGGCGGCCAGATCACGGGAGTCACGCCGCAGGTGGGTGCCGAGCTGTTCGACCTGGCGCTGGACCCGCCCGGGCCGTGGTTCGACCGCCTCCAAGGCACCCGCATCGACTCCCCGTCCGGCCGGCCGTGGATGGTGCTCGGCTGGGACGCAAGGGCCCGCGTCGGTTGCACCGGTCACCTATCTCAGGCCACCTAGGCAGACACGGGTGGCGGGGCGGGCTACTCGGGCGACCCGCTGATCATTCCGGCCTCGACCACCTCGACCGGAGTCACGTCGCCGGTGCGCCAGTCCCAGCGCACCACGATGCGGCTGCCGTTCTCGAGGCCGACCGCCAGGGTGACTCGGTCGTCGTTGAGGGCGAGCAGGTAGGTGGAGTCGCTGTCGGGTCCGGGCTGTCGCGTCGGCAGGAAGGCCAGCAGCTTCCCGGAGTGACGGTCCACGACGGCCACGCCGGTTTGCGAGTTGCCCTGGTCGTCGACGTTCTTGATCACGCCGAGCCCTACGGCGACAGCGTCGTCGACCAGCGGCGAGGTGCGCTGGTCGCCGGTCGCGTTGGCGACCTCGGCCGTGACGCGGGTGCCGTCGCTGGAGGTGAGGGTGCCGCCGTATCCCCAGGTGAGCCACGAGCCGTCGGGGAGAAAGGCGGTGTTTGCCGAGCGCTCGGAGAGAACGACTGTCCCGTCGTCGAGGTCGAGGAGCTTGCCCGTCGGCCGGCCCTCCTCGGTCACCAGCACATGTGAGGCGTCCTGCCAGACGACCCCTACGTTGGGACCGGGGACGTCATAGCTCTGGTAGTCGCCCGTCGTCAGGTCGACCACCACGACGTGGTCCTGCTGAGGCAGCGCCAGCCGGGTGCCGTCCCAGCGGAGGCTGGTGGGGACGATGGCGTAGAACTGGTAGCCGACCTCGTCATGGGTTGGCTCCAGGCCCGGGACGTCGACGTAGCGCCACCTGCCGTCGTCGCCGAGCACGTCGACCACGTCCCACGGCCGTGGGCCGCCGTCGTAGGTGGGCACGATCGCCATGACCCCGCGGTGCACTGGATCCGAGGAGAGGTTGCTCGGGTCCGTCGCGGCTTCGGTGGACATGGACCTCGCCAGCGCCTCGTAGTGCGGCAGCGGGTTGATGGTCGGCGAGGTCGGCGAGGTCGGCGCGGTCGGCGAGGTCGGCGAGGTCGGCGCGGTCGGCGAGGTCGGCGAGGTCGGCAAGGTCGGCGCGGTCGTCGGCGATGTCGGAGCGATGCTCGGGGGAGCCGGCGCCGGCGAAGGAGATGGCGCGTTGTCACCGTCCCGCGCGATGCCGACACCGACGGCCGTCGATCCGACCAGCGCTGCCGCGACCGCCACGGTCGCGACCGTCGTACGCCGGCGGCGCCGCCGCGCTGCATCCCAGGCACCCTCGGCCACGTTCGTGGGCGGCAGCGGCAGCTCCCGCAGCTCCTCGAGCCTCATGACCTCTCCTCCAGCAGTTCCTCGAGCTCGGGGGCGGTCTCGCGCAGCCGCGCCAGCGCGACCGACGCATGCTTCTTCACCGAGCCGACCGTCAGCCCGAGCACGTGGGCGGTGTCGGCCAGCGAGAGGTCCTCGACGTACCTCAGCACCAGCACCGCCCGCTGCCGCGGTGTGAGCAGCAGCAGTGCGTCGCGCAGCACCAGCGCCGTCTCGCCCGCGGGAGGGACCGTCTGCTCGCGTGGGGTCGTGAACACCTCGCGCCGGTGCCGTCGCCACCACGACACCTGGTCGCGGTAGACGACCGTCCGCACCCACGCGTCCGGGTGGCCGCCGACCAGGGTGTCCCAGCGCGCCGCCGCCTTGACCAGGGCGTCCTGGACCAGGTCCTCGGCCCGGTGGAAGTCGCCGGTCAGCAGGTACGCCGACCGCACCAGCCCCTGCTGACGCGAGCGCGCCCAGGTCTCGAACGACTCGCGTCCGGACTCACGCATCGGCGCCTCCCACGACCATGAAACGCTCCGGAGCTCCCAAAAGGATGAAGCGCGCGTCAAACGCGTTCGCGGAGCGACCGGGACGTCCGTACGCTGGAGGTCGTATGACGAACGCACCTGACCTCACCCCGGACACCGACGAGCTCGAGCCGGTCGACTCCACGATCGAGCTCGACGACTTCGACCTCGATGACGAGCTCGCTGCCACCACCGGCTGGGAGAACGAGAACGACCCCGAGGACGAGCTCCCAGAGATCGATACAAGCGTGGGCGCCATGGAGCTGGCCGAGCGGCACGCCCTGCGCCGGGTCGCCGGGCTGTCCACGGAGCTCGAGGACATCTCCGAGGTCGAGTACCGCCAGCTGCGGCTCGAGCGGGTGGTCCTGGTGGGTGTGTGGACCGAGGGCTCGGTCGAGGACGCCGAGAACTCCATGGCCGAGCTGGCCCTGCTGGCCGAGACCGCCGGCTCCGAGGTGCTCGAGGCGATCTACCAGCGCCGGCAGTCGCCCGACCCGGCGACGTACGTCGGCCGGGGCAAGGTCGACGCGATCCGCGAGATCGTCCAGGCGACGGGCGCGGACACCGTGATCTGCGACGGCGAGCTCGCGCCCAGCCAGCTGCGCAACCTCGAGGACCGGCTCAAGGTCAAGGTCGTCGACCGCACCGCGCTGATCCTCGACATCTTCGCCCAGCACGCGAAGTCCAAGGAGGGCCAGGCACAGGTCGAGCTGGCCCAGCTCAACTACATGAAGCAGCGGCTGCGCGGCTGGGGTGGCAACCTGTCCCGCCAGGTCGGCGGCCGGGTGGCCGGCGGCGCCGGTATCGGCGGCCGCGGCCCGGGCGAGACGAAGATCGAGACCGACCGGCGCCGGATCAACACCAAGATCGCCAAGCTCAACCGCGAGCTGCGCGAGATGAAGGGCACCCGCGACACCAAGCGCCAGGAGCGCCGTCGCCACCACATCCCGGCCGTCGCGATCGCCGGCTACACCAACGCCGGCAAGTCCTCGCTGCTCAACCGGCTCACCGATGCGGGCGTCCTGGTCGAGGACTCGCTGTTCGCGACGCTCGACCCGACCACCCGGCGTACGACCACGTCCGACGGCCGGGTCTACACCATGAGCGACACGGTCGGCTTCGTCCGGCACCTGCCCCACCAGCTCGTCGAGGCGTTCCGCTCGACGCTGGAGGAGGTGGCCGACGCCGACCTGATCCTGCACGTGGTGGACGGGTCGCACCCAGACCCCGAGGGGCAGCTGTCAGCCGTGCGCGCGGTGCTCGCCGAGATCGGCGCCTCCGACGTCCCCGAGATCGTCGTGATCAACAAGGCCGATGCCGCGGACCCACTCGTCGTCGCGCGGCTGCAGCGCGAGGAGCCGCACTCGGTGGTCGTCAGCGCCAGGACCGGCGAGGGCATCGAGGCCGCCCTCGCCTACGTCGAGGGGGAGCTGCCCAAGCCCGGCGTGGAGTTCAAGGCGCTGCTGCCCTACGAGCGCGGCGACCTCATCAACCGGCTGCACCAGCAAGGCGAGATCGACTCGATGGAGCACACCGCCGACGGCACCATCGTCGCCGGCCGCGCCAACGCCGACCTCGCAGGCGAGTTGGCGACGTACTCCGTCTGACTCACTGGATTGCGGCGCGCGCCTGAGGGTCCTCCCTGACTAGTCATCGGTGACCTCCGGGACCACCCGGAATGACCCCGGAATGACCCGCTCGGACCATGGGTTCCGCGGCTTGTGCTCCGCACACTTGCCGACGTGCTCTCTCGGGTCCTCCTGCCGCGCCGCCGCGCCGTCTTTGTGACGGTCGGCGCGCTGCTCTGCGCGCTCACCGCGACGGGGGTCCTGGCGGCCCGTGCAACCGCTCACCAGTCGAAGTGCCAGCAGTTCGCGGCAGCGTCGGTGAAGCGGGCCGCGATGGTGACCGGCTCCGGCAAGCGGGTCGTGGTCGTCGGCGACTCCTGGTCGGCCGGGCTGGGGCTGGACCACCCCGCGCAGTCCTGGCCCTCGCGGCTGCCCGGCCGGGTGCACGTGGCCGGGTTCTCCGGCTCCGGCTTCAGCGAGGCCGCCAGCCCGTGCGGCCGGGTCTCGTTCGCCGACCGCGCGCCGGCCGCCTTGAAGAACGGCGCCGACCTCGTGGTCGTCGAGGGCGGCCTCAACGACTACGACCGCAGCCGGGCCGAGATCAAGGCCGGCTTCGCGCGGGTGATGGCCACCACCGCGCCCTACCGCACCGTGGTGGTCGGACCGGCCGCCGCGCCGTCGCGGGCCGCCCGCGTGCCGCGGGTCGACCGGCTGCTGAGCCGGCTCTCGGCGAAGTACGGCGTGGATTACGTCTCGACGATCGACCTGGACCTGCCCTACCTCGACGACCGGCTGCATCTGACCCCGGCCGGCCACCGCACCTTCGGCGACGCCGTCGCCGAGCGGATCGCCGCACTGCCGTAGCCAGAACGCTCAGAGCCCGGCCAGCTCCTTGAGCTCGGTGAGCACCTCGGGCATCCGGGTGACCAGCGTGAGGTGGCCGTCGTCGTCGGTGAGGTGGACCCGTGCGCCGGGCACGTGCGCGGCCAGCCACGCGCCGTGCGCGAAGGGCACCATCGCATCCTGCCGGCCCTGGTAGATCGCCACCGGCACCCGGATCGCACCGACGTCGAAGCCCCACGGCCGCACCGCGGCCTGCCCGTCGTCGAGCACGCCGGAGATGCGCTGCTGCCCCGCCCGGTGGAACATCTCGGTCAGCCACTCGGTGAAGCCGCGGTCCATCGCCAGCCGGTCCACCTCGGGCAGCAGCCCGCCCATCGCCTCGGCGAAGTCGTCGGCGTCCGCCATCAGCACCGGCAGGAACTCCTCCTCCAGGAAGGCCTCGTAGGCCGCGCGGCTCGTCGCGGCGGCGGTGTACTCCGTCACGTTCTCCTCGGCCATCCCGGCCTTCCAGTCCAGCCCCTCCCCGTCGTACGGCGCGATGCCGGCCAGCGAGGTCGCGGCCAGGCACTGGTCGCGCAGCAGGGCGGCGCAGCCGAGCGCCCGTGGGCCGCCGCCGGACCAGCCGAGGGTGACGAACCGGTCGACGCCGAGGGCGTCCAACACGTCTTCGGAGTCGGCGATGTCGTCGGCCATCCGGGGCTCGGGCCGCGGCCGGGCGTCGGACCCGCCGTAGCCGGGCCGGGAGTAGGTGATCAGCCGCAGCCCGTGGTCGCGGGCCGCGACGTCCGTGGGCTCGTAGCGGACCGCCGCGGACGGCGAGCCGCCGTGGTAGAGCAGCGGGAACCCGTCCGGATCGCCTCCGGTGAGTACCTCGAGGGCGCGGCCGTCGCGGGTGTTGACCCGTTCGTAGCCCGCCATGGCGCCAGCCTAGGGCTCGGGTCGCTGCGTTTCGTCAGCCCGCCCGGTGGTCGAGGAAGGCGCGCAGCGCCTGTCGCGAGATCGGTGGTCGAGGCTCGACGACCGAGCGGTCAGGCCGCGGTCAGCGTCACCGTGAACGTGCTGCCCTCGCCGAGCTCCGAGCCCACCTCGACCCGGCCTTGGTGGCGCTCGACGATGGTGGCGACGATCGCCAGCCCCAGACCGGTGCCCGACTCGCGCAGCGCGTCGGGGTTGGTGGTGCGGAAGAAGGCCCGGAACAGGCCCTGCTGGTCCTCTTCGGAGATGCCCAGGCCGGTGTCGGAGACCGTGAGCACGACCTGGTCCGCGCAACGCCGGGCCGAGACCGAGACGCTCCCGCCCGGCCGGGTGTACTTCACGGCGTTGCTGACCAGGTTGCCGACGAGCCGGTCGAGCTCGACCGCGTCGCCGGGCACCACGAGCGACTCCGGGTCGAGGTCGACGGTGAGGTCCAGCCCCTTGGACCGCGCCGTCGACTCGACCAGGGAGACCACCTCACGGGTGACCGCGCGAAGGTCGACCGGCACGCGCACCAGCGGGTGGTTGGGGTTGCTGACCTGGGCCAGGAGCAGCAGGTCGTCGACCACCATCCGCATCCGCTCCGCACCCCGGCCCATAGCGCCGTGGTAGCGCGTCGCGTCCTCGTCGAGCGCGGTCTCGCCGAGCAGCTCCAGGTTGCCCGAGATGACGGTGAGCGGCGTACGCAGCTCGTGCGACAGCGTCGCCACCAGCTGGGCTCGGTAGTCGTTGATCTGCTGGAGCTCCGCGACCAGGTTGCGCTCGCGCTCGAGCGCCCGCGCGGTCATGAGCGCGGCGCCGAGGTCGTGGCCGATCTGCTGGGCGGACGCGACCTCGACGGGCGACCAGCTGGGCTGGTCAGCGGTCCGCGACAGGGCCATGAACCCCACGCACTCGTCGCCGACCCCCAGCGCGACCCCCAGCACCGTCGCGACCCCTCGCAGGTCGAGCTCCGCGCTCATCCGGGGAGACAGTTGGTCCCGGAGGCTGTCTGCACTCATCTGGATCGGTCGCTGCTCCGCCCAGAGGTCGGGGGCGAACCTGCCGATGAGGTCGACGATGCCGGGGGTGACCTCCACCTGGTCCCCGGCGCCGTCGCGGACGACGCTGACCCCGGGCCCGTCGGGCTGGAAGACGTGCAGCCAGGAGCCGCTGGCGTCGAAGCTCGCGACCAGCTGGCCGTGGGTGTCGCGCAGCACGTCCTCGAGCGAGCCGAGCGTGGGCCGTGACGCGGACCGGATCAGGTGTCGGGCCGACTCCGCCCGGGCGACCTGCTCGAGCAGCGCCTCGCGTTCGAACAGGGTCAGCACCGCGCGCTCGGCCTGCGCGGCGTACCTCTCCAGCAGGCTGCGCTGACGTTCGTCCGGACGACGGCCCGAGACCGGACGGTCCACGGAGAGGATCCCCACGACGGCCCCGTCGTCACCGCAGAGCACGGCGATCAGCCCGTCGTCGGATCGCCACGCGTCCGGGTGGTCGGTGGGCACCTGCTCGAACTGGACCCAGTGGCCCTCCAGCTCCGAGAGGGGCATGCCCTCGAGCAGGCGCAACCGCGGTCCCCAGGTGACGGCCCGAGCCAGCAGCGGGTCGATCACCGAGACCGGGTCGCTCTCCTCGAGGTAGGCCCGGTGCTCCTCCGGTCCGGTGTAGGCCAGGGTCACCAGCTCCTCGCCGAGCACCACCGAGAGCGCGGCCACCTCGAAGCCCACCAGCTCGGCCACCGACTCGACCATCAGCTGGAGCACGGCGCGCGCAGAGGAGTCCGACCAGGTCGACCGGCCGGGTTCCCCCCTCCAGGGCCCCTCCACCTGCGCAATTTATCGTCAAGCGAGGCAACCAATGCGCCTTTCCCTACATCGACCGCAGCGCCTCCGTGGGTGGCACCGACGCCGCGCGCAGCGCCGGGTAGAGCCCGACCACCGTGCCGACCAACAAGGAGCAGCCCAGGCCGCCGAGCACGGGCAGCCATGGAAGGACCACGCCCCAGTCCTGGTGCACGGCGTACGCCGTGGTGACGGCCACCCCGAGCGCGCCGCCCAGCAGCCCTCCGAGCAGCGAGAGCAGCACCGACTCGGTCAGGAACTGGCTGCCGATGCCCGCGCGGGTCGCGCCGAGAGCGCGGCGTACGCCGATCTCGCGGCGTCGCTCCAGCACGGAGATCACCATGACGTTGGCGATCCCGACGGCGCCGACCAGCAGCGCGACCGCACCCAGACCGAGGGTCAGCGTGGTCAGCGACTGGTCGGCGGCGGCCTGCGCCGCGAGTGCGTCGGAAGGCCGGGACACGGAGACCTCGGTGGGCGAGGACGGGTTCGCCGTGCGGGCGAGCAGCGCCCTGGTCGCGCTGACCTGGTCGGTGTCGACGCGGGTGTAGACCGTGGTCGGCGGCAGGTCGTCGCCGTAGAGCTTCTGGGCCACCTCGAACCCGATCAGCGCGGTCTCGTCGAGCTCGGGTGCCAGGACCACCGGGTCGAGCACGCCCACCACCGCGAACCACTGTCCGTCGAGCCAGACCCGCACGCCCCGGTCGAGCGACCCGATGGCCAGCCGCCGCGCGGCGGTCGAGCCCAGCACGACCGCGGGGTAGCCCGAGGTCGCGGCGTCGAGCCAGCGCCCCTCACGCAGCTGCGCCGACACCGCGGCGTCCAGCCCGGCGCCGGCGGCCGCCACCACGATGCCGCTGGTCTGCGCGCTCGGCACCCGGTCGCTCTTGCGGACCGTCGCGTCGGTGGCGTACGTCGCGGCGGCCGACTCGACCGTCGGCACCCGCGCGATCATCGCCACCGACTCGTCCGGCAGGGTTGCGTCGTCGCCCATCATGTCCTGCCCGGGCGCGACCACGAGCAGGTTGGTGCCGAGCGCGTCGAGCTGGGCGTTGAGGTCGGCCCGCGACGACTCCGAGAGACCGAGCACCGCCACCATGGCCGTGATGCCGATCGCGACGCCGAGCGCGGACAGGGCCGCCCGGCCCTTGCGGCCGGTGAGCCCGAGCGCCCCGAGCCGCAGCCGGTCCACCGGCCCCGGCCCGCTCATGCCGCGACCCCGCGGACCAGGTCGGACTCGACTCGGCCGTCGCGCATCGCGATCACGCGGGGCATCCGCGCGGCGATCGACTCATCGTGGGTGACTACGACGATCGTCGCCCCCTCGGCGTGCAGCGCGTCGAAGAGCTCGAGCACCGCGCGCCCGGAGGCCGAGTCGAGGTTGCCGGTGGGCTCGTCGGCCAGCAGCAGCCGCGGCCGGTGCACCAGCGCCCTGGCCACCGCCACCCGTTGGCACTCGCCGCCGGACAGCTCGGCCGGGGTGTGGTCGAGGCGGGCCCCGAGCCCGACCCGGCGCAGTGCGTCGGCCGCGCGACGCCGCCGCTCCGGACGGCGTACGCCCTGGTAGAGCAGCCCGTCGCCCACGTTCTCCAGCGCCGTGCGCCGCTCCAGCAGGAAGAACTGCTGGAAGACGAAGCCGAGGTGGGCGCCGCGCAGCCGGGAGAGCCGCGCGTCGGAGTACGACGTGAGGTCCTCGCCGCCGATCAGGACCTGGCCGCTGGTCGGCCGGTCGAGAGCGCCGATGATGTTGAGCAGCGTGGACTTGCCCGACCCCGACGGACCGACGACCCCGACGTACTCGCCCTCCTGCACGGTCAGGTCGATCCCGTGCAGGACGGTGAGGGCGGCGCTGCCGGTGCCGTAGGTGCGGGTGACCCCGCGCAGATCCAGCACCGACCCGCTCTGCGGGCTCACGGTGTCACCACCACCGTGTCGCCCTCCGCCAGGTCGGGCGACTGCACCTCGACCATGGTGTCGGAGAAGGAGCCGGTGGTGACCGCGACGTAGCCGCGCTTGCCGTCGGCCCCGACCTTCTCGACGCCGTAGCCGCCGTCGACCAGCGCCACCAGCGCCGTCACGGGCACCGCCAGGACGTCGTTGGCCAGGGTGTGGCTGAAGCCGACCTGCACCGACGTGCCGTCGACCTGCTTGCCGACCGCCGTGCGCCTGGCCGGCGGCCCGACGACGCCGATCGTGACGGTGAGGGTCTCGTCGGAGGTCTCGGTCGCCGCGACGTGCTCCACGTCGACGATCCGGCCCTTGGCGCTCGTGCCGTCGGGGAAGTCCAGCGTCACCGCCTTGTGCACCGGCACCAGCCGCTTGTCGCTCGGGTCGACCGAGACGGTCACGGTGCGCTGGGTCTCGCCGACCTGGAGCACCACGGTGCCTGGCTGCACCGACGTCCCATCCGGCACCGGCTCGGCCGCCACCCGTGCGTCACCGTCGGTGAACACGACCCGGCCCAGCGGCAGCTCGCCGTCGTCGTCGAGGCCGTGGTGGCGCTGCCAGCGCTCGACGGCGATGGTGGTGACCCAGGTCCAGTCGCCGTCGACGTCCAGGTCGAGGCCGTGGGTGTAGCCGAGCGCGTCGAGGGCCCGCTCGAGCTGGAGCACGTCGCGGCCGCTGGACACGTCCGGGCCGAGGTCCCGCCAGGCAGGCACCTTCCCGTCGAGCCGGAGCACGGGGTCGGCGTCGAGCCGGTAGAGCGGGTCGCCGTTGGCCACGACCGAGCCGACCTCGGGCAGCCAGGTCAGCGTTCCGGTCAACCCGGCGGGGAGGTCCACCGGGTCGCCGTAGCCGAGCTCACCGGTCTCGGTCGCGGTCTCGACCAGGTCGGTGCGCTGCACCGTCGCGGTCTGGGGCTTGGCGGTCGCGTCGGCCGAGGGGTCGGCACCGTCGGCGCCCGGCGTGCCGCACGCCGCGAGCGTGCCGACGGTCAGCAGCGTGCCGACAGCGGAGGCGGCGACCCAGATGGCGGGGCGGGACACGTCAGCCCTGCTGGGTGTCGGTCTGGGGGCCGCCGCCCGCGCTCCCCGGCGGGTCCAGCCCCGCGTCCTTGCTGCACTCCTCCATGTCCTTCTGGAAGGTCGGATCGTCCGGCCCCGGGGCGCTCGGGTCGTCCTTGCCGCTCTCCATCTTCTGGGTGACCCGACCACCGTCGAAGGTCGGGTCGGGGAAGTTGTAGCCCCGGTCCCTCATGCAGGCCGCCATGTCGAGGAACTGCTGCTTCTCCTCCTCGGTGAGCTCGTGGCCGGCGTCGTCCGGAGCCGCCATGTCCATCCACTTCTGGCAGGCCGCCTGCGCTGCTTCCATCTGCTGCTTCGACACGCCCTCGCCGTCGACGCGGATGCCGCCGTTGGGGCCGGGGTCGGGCACGTCGACACCGTGTGCGCGCATGCACTGCGCGAACTTGAGCATCGCGTCGTCGGGGTCGAGGTCGGCGTCCGCGTCGTCGGAGCTGGTGGGTGACGAGGACGCGCCGGCCGCGTCGGGGAGTGCCGAGTCGCCGTCCTTGCCGGAGTCGCCGCAGCCGGCGGCCATGCCGAACACGATGAGCAGGGCGGCCGCGACCAGGAACCTGTGTACGCCGCGGAACAGCGCGGCTCTGGTGCTGTTGAGGATCGTCATGCGACCACTGCACCCAACCGCGCGCTCGGAGAGCGTTGGCGAACTCAGCAGCTTCTGGCGATTTCCTTATCTGCACTGAACCTGTTGCGTGCGACCGTTCGTCCATGAGGGTTCTGGTCGTCGAGGACGAGGAGATCATGGCCGACGCCCTCGCGCGCGGGCTGCGGCGTGGCGGCTACGCCGTCGACGTGGCTGTCGACGGCGCGGCCGCCCTCGAGCAGACCGCGGTCAACCACTACGACGTGATCCTGCTCGACCGCGACCTGCCGTTGGTCCACGGCGACGAGGTGTGCCGCACCCTGGTGCATGACCGGGTCTCGGCCCGGATCCTGATGCTCACCGCGGCGGGCACGGTGGCCGAGAAGGTCGACGGCTTCGCGCTGGGCGCCGACGACTACCTGCCCAAACCCTTCGCCTTCGCCGAGCTGCTGGCCCGGGTCGAGGCGCTCGCCCGCCGCACCACCCCCGCCGTACCTCCGGTGCTGCGCGTCGGGGAGGTCGACATCGACACCGCCCGACGGGCGGTGACCCGGTCCGGCCGGCCGGTCCAGCTCACACTCAAGGAGTACGGGGTGCTCGCCGAGCTGGCCCGCGCCCGAGGCGCGGTCGTCTCGGCCGAGGAGCTGCTGGAGCGGGTCTGGGACGAGCACGCCGACGCGTTCTCCAACGCCGTCCGCGTCACCATGGTCGGCCTGCGCCGCAAGCTCGGCGACCCGCCCGTCATCGAGACGCTGCGCGGCGTCGGCTACCGGCTCTGCTCATGAGGATGCTCGTGATGATGCTCGTGAGGTGCGACCGGTGAAGCGTGGGCTCAGCGTCCGCTGGCGGCTGACCCTGGTCTACTCGCTGATCTCCGTCGTCTCCGCGTCGGTCCTCCTCGGCGGCATCTACGCCGTCGTCAGCCACCCCGCGAGGTCGACCTACTTCGTCGGCACCAGCGGTACGGGTCCGCCCGACGGGATGACCGAGTCCGGTCCCCTGACGGAGTCTGACACCGCGCCGCCCCTGGGCACCGTCGGTGACACGGTCTTCCGGGCTCGAGTCGACGCCGTGGACCGGACCCTCAACGGGCTGCTCTGGTGGTCGCTGGTCGGGCTCGGCCTGACCGCAGCCGTCTCCGTCGGGGTCGGCTGGATCTTCGCCGGGCGAGTCCTCGCGCCCGTCCACACCATCACCAGCCGGGCGCGCGCGATCTCGGCGGACGCGCTGGACGAGCGGGTCTCGCTGGGCGGCCCGCACGACGAGCTGCGCGAGCTCGCGGACACCTTCGACTCGCTGCTCGACCGGATCCAGCAGGCGTTCGCGGGGGAGCGGCGGCTGGTGGCCACGATGTCGCACGAGCTCCGCACTCCGCTGGCCAACCAGCGGGCGGCCCTCGACGTCGCGCTGGCCAACCCCGAGGCCTCGGCCAACGAGCTGCGGCACGCCGCGGAGGTCGCGCTCGGCCAGACCGACCGGGCCAACCGCACGGTCGACGCACTGCTGACGCTGGCCCGGGTCCAGTCCGGGCTCGAGTCGGCCCGGCACGAGCCGGTCGACCTGATGGCGCTGGTCGCCGACACCGTCGAGCGGGTCCGGGGCGAGGAGGGCTCCGAGCGGAGCTGGAACCTGCACCTGGCGCCGGTCACCGTCACCGGCGACCCCGAGCTGCTGGGGCGGGCGGTCGGCAACCTGCTCCAGAACGCCGAGCGGCACAACCTGCCCGACGCCGAGGGCTGGGTCGACGTACGCCTGCACACCCGAGTCGAGCAGGAAGGGGGCGACCAGGCCGTGCTGGCGGTGAGCAGCACCGGTCCGCGGATCGACCCGCTGGAGGCGACCGAGCTGACCCTGCCGTTCCGCCGCGGTGTGCGCGACCGGGTTGGGTCCGACCGAGGGGTCGGCCTGGGGCTGTCGATCGTCCAGGCGATCGCCGACCACCACGGCGGCCGACTGACCCTCAACCCGCTCGAGCCCGGTGGGCTCGGCGTGGAGCTCGCGCTGCCGCTGCGGCGTACCGGTGGAGAGAGCGGAGCCCCGGTCGGTCCCGGCAACTAGGGTTCTCGGGTGACCGCCCCGACCGCAGCCGAGACCCACGAGACCGCGTCCACCGCGGTCGCCACGGTCCTCGCCGCCGCGGTCGAGGCGCTGGGCGGCCAGGAGCGGCCCGGCCAGATCGAGATGGCCGAGGCGGTCGCCGAGGCCATGGTCGACGGCACCCACCTGCTCGTCCAGGCCGGCACCGGCACCGGCAAGTCGCTGGCCTACCTGGTCCCGGCCCTGCTCCACGACAGCCGGGTCGTGGTCGCGACAGCCACGCTCGCGCTCCAGCACCAGCTCGTCGAGCGGGACCTGCCGCGGCTCGTCGAAGCGGTCGGCGGCCTGCCCGGGGTCGACGCGTCGTACGCCGTCTTGAAGGGTCGCTCCAACTACGCCTGCCTGCACCGCATCCGCGCTGGGGTGCCCGACGACCAGGGCACGCTCATCGAGGCGCCGGTCGGCTCGATGGCGACCAAGGTGCTCGAGCTGCGCGCCTGGGCCGAGCAGGAGTCCGAGGGGAAGGGCAGCGGCGAGCGCGACAACGCGCCACGCCACACCGACCGTGAGTGGCGCCAGGTCTCGGTCAACCACCGCGAGTGCCTGGGCGCGGCGAAGTGCCCGTTCGGCCAGGAGTGCTTCGCCGAGCTCGCCCGCGAGAAGGCGCAGCGCTCGCACCTGATCGTCACCAACCACTCGCTCCTCGCCATCGACGCGATCGAGGGGGTGCCGATGATCCCCGACTACGACGTCGTGGTCGTCGACGAGGCCCACGAGGTGGTCAGCCGGGTCACCCAGGCCGCCACCGACGAGCTGTTCGCGGCCGACGTCGACCGGGCGGCGAAGCGCTCGCAGCGCCACGTCGAGGGCAGCGAGGCCGACGACCTCGCCGACGCCGGCGACGCGTTGCGGGTCGCGATCAACGAGCTGCTCCCCGGCCGGATCGACGTGCTGCCCGACGCGCTCGGCGACGCGCTGGTCGCGGTCCGCGACCGGGCCCGGGCCTGCCTGTCGGCGTACCCCAAGGGCGACGCGGGCGGTGGCGACGGCGACGCGGGGCTGGCGCAGGCCAAGGGTGCGGTGCAGGAGCTGTTCGCGACCGCCGACCGGATGGCGGCGCGCAACGAGAGCGACGTGCTCTGGGTGACCGAGGCCGGCCGCGACGGGCCGGGTCAGCGACCGGCGCACCTGTGCGTCGCACCCCTGCAGGTCTGGGGTCCGATGCGCGACAAGCTGCTCACCGACAAGCTGGCGGTCTTCACCAGCGCGACCCTGCGGCTCGGCGGCGACTTCAACGCGGTCGCCTCCAGCCTCGGGCTCAAGCCGTCGGAGAACGTCGAGGTGCTGGCGCCGGCCGGCGAGCGGGTCGAGCGCGACGACGACGTGCTGCCGTGGCGCGGGCTCGACGTCGGCAGCCCCTTCGACTACGGCCGGCAGGCGATCCTCTACGTCGCTCGCCACCTGCCGCCACCGGGCCGCGACGGCCTCGGCAAGGCGCAGCTCGATGAGATCGTCGAGCTGGTCGACGCCTGTGAGGGCCGCGCGCTCGGGCTGTTCTCGAGCCGCCGGGCGGCCGAGGCGGCGGCCGAGATCGTCCGTGAGCGGCTGCCGCACCTGACCACGCTCGCCCAGGGCGACGCGCAGCTGCCCGAGCTCGCCCGCCAGTTCGTCGAGGACCCCCACACCGCGCTGTTCGGGACCCTCTCGCTGTGGCAGGGGCTCGACGTACCCGGCGACACCTGCCAGCTGGTGCTCATCGACCGCATCCCCTTCCCGCGCCCCGACGACCCGCTGATGAGCGCCCGGCAGCGGGCGGCCGACAAGGCCGGGGGCAACGGCTTCATGCAGGTCGCCGCCACCCACGCCGCGCTGCTCCTCGCCCAGGGCACCGGGCGGCTGATCCGCACGACCACCGACCGCGGCGTGGTCGCCGTGCTCGACCCGCGGCTGGTCACCGCGCGCTACGGCGGCTTCCTCCAGGCGAGCCTGCCGCCGATGTGGACCACCACCGACCCGGCGGTGGTCCGCAAGGCGCTGGCCCGGCTCGCCGCGGCGGCCCCGTCTCCCGTGGGTCAGTCCGACGCCCCGGGTCAATAGGCCGGGTCAATAGGCCTGCTCAGTAGGACTGCCGGACGCCGTCCTGGCTGATCGTGCCGACCACCGGATGGACCAGCGGCTTCGGGTCGAGACCCGCCGCCATAGCCGCCGGCCCGATGATGTCGCCGAAGGCACCGAACGAGGCCTCGTCCTCCCACACATCGACGACCGTGAAGCCGCCGTCGTAGCTGTAGCACACGTGGCTGAGGCGGTGCGGCTGCTCGACGATCGCTGACCCGCCGACCTCGAAGACCTTCTGATACTTGGCGATGTCCTCGCCGGGGAAGTCGAATACGGCTGCGATGGGCATGGTTCCTCCTGGTGGGTCGGGGCCGTTCCCGAGCCACGGTTCTCTCCGCACTCTGCTCCTGGAGCGCGACCTCGCGCCATGACCTGAACGGGCTAGCCCTCGGGATGAGACGCTGGTGCTCATGCGAACGCGCCTCGGCACCTCCGCACTCGCCGCCGCCGTCCTCATCGCCTCGAGCGCCTGCGCCGTGAGCGGGGCCTCGGACGGGCACGGGTCCGCGGCGCGCCCCGGGACCGTGTCGAGCGCCTCGATCGCCACCGACCCGGCCCCAGACCCGGCCACCTCGTCCGCGGCCCCCCGGGGTGTCAGCGCGAAGACCGCGCTCAGCGGCTGCAACAGCGATGGCGGGGCGTACGAGGTCTGCTTCTCCTCCCCCGCGACCCACGGCGGCAGCGACCCGGCGGTGGTGCGGCACTTCATCGACATCTTCAGGTCCGCGGGTGCGGGCGACTCGCTGCGGATCGCGATGTTCCGCTGGGACATCCCGGCCACGACGACCGCGATCGTCGGCGCGCAGAAGCGCGGCGCGCACGTCGAGATCGTCGCCGACGCCGACATGACGACCAAGCCGGCCGGCCGCGCCGTGATCCAGCAGATCGAGGACGGCGACCCGATGCCCGGCAACGTGGTGGTCTGCAAGGGCGCCTGCCTGCCGTGGGCCGGCAGCGGCCCCGCTCCGCCGTCGCAGGACGTCAACCACCTCAAGTTCCTGCTCGCGGACATACATGGCAAGAAGTCGGTGATCACCTCCTCGAGCAACTTCGAGGGGCGGCAGTACTCCCAGGTCAACAGCCTGACCCGGGTCTACGACGACGCCTTCTACGACTTCGGGATGCAGTACTTCCAGCGGCTGCGCGCGCAGAGCTGGACCGTCGGCGGCGTCACCTGGTCGGACAAGCAGAAGTCCTTCGCCGGTCCGCCCAGCGCGATGGTCTACCCGCGCCACGGTGACCTGCTCCTCGACACCCTGAAGTCGGTGCACTGCGTCAAGGGCATGAAGACCGTCGACATCATGATCGCCGTCGTCCAGCGCTACGACGTCCGCGCCCAGATCGGCCGGTTGTGGAACGAGGGCTGCAAGATGCGCATCGTCACCACCCGCGACCTGATCGAGAACTGGCTACAGGCCCCCTTCAAGCTGCCCAACGGCCAGAGTGTCGACATCAACAACTTCGACGTCCGCACGATCATCGCCCACGACAAGGTCTACGCGATCCACGCCAAGATCAACGGCAAGGAGCGCTACGTCACCCTGACCGGCACCAGCAACACCACCTGCGGCGGGCTGCTCTACAACGACGAGATGATGATGCGGCTCGACGGCAAGTGGGCCTTCAAGACCTACGTCGCCCACGTCCTCGACGCCTTCAAGCACGCCCACCAGAGCCGCG
>Ga0068860_100000311_pt1 | contig 66954 bp, 75 predicted proteins | sample KBSSwiS32_FD_66597 | JGI IMG/M metagenome (GOLD analysis project Ga0068860, IMG submission 66597) | Switchgrass rhizosphere microbial communities from Kellogg Biological Station, Michigan, USA - KBS Switchgrass S3-2 | ecosystem: Host-associated > Plants > Roots > Rhizosphere > Soil ... | reverse complement strand
GCCGGCGTCGCCGCGCAGTACGAGTCCGAGGTCGTCTACCACAAGATCCGTGAGGATCTCGAGGAGCAGGGCGTCCTCTTCCTGGACACGGACACCGCGCTCAAGACGCACCCGGAGCTGTTCGAGGAGTACTTCGGCTCGGTCATCCCGGCCGGGGACAACAAGTTCTCCGCGCTGAACACGGCGGTGTGGTCCGGCGGCTCGTTCATCTACGTGCCCAAGGGCGTGAAGGTGGACATCCCGCTGCAGGCCTACTTCCGGATCAACACCGAGAACATGGGCCAGTTCGAGCGGACCCTGATCATCGTCGACGAGGACGCCTACGTGCACTACGTCGAGGGCTGCACCGCGCCGATCTACTCCTCGGACTCGCTGCACTCGGCCGTCGTGGAGATCATCGTCAAGAAGGGCGGCCGCTGCCGCTACACGACCATCCAGAACTGGTCCAACAACGTCTACAACCTCGTCACCAAGCGCGCCACGTGCGAGGCCGGGGCCACGATGGAGTGGGTCGACGGCAACATCGGCTCAAAGGTGACGATGAAGTACCCCGCCATCTACCTGATGGGCGAGCACGCCAAGGGCGAGACGCTGTCGATCGCGTTCGCCGGCGAGGGGCAGCACCAGGACGCCGGCGCCAAGATGGTGCACGCGGCGCCCAACACCTCCAGCTCGATCCTGAGCAAGTCGGTCGCGCGCGGCGGCGGCCGGACGTCGTACCGCGGCCTGATCCAGATCAACGAGGGCGCGCACGGCTCGAAGTCCAACGTGCTCTGCGACGCGCTGCTGGTCGACCAGATCAGCCGCTCCGACACCTACCCCTACGTCGACATCCGCGAGGACGACGTCTCGATGGGCCACGAGGCCTCGGTGTCGAAGGTCTCCGACGACCAGCTCTTCTACCTGATGTCGCGCGGCATGGCCGAGGACGAGGCGATGGCGATGATCGTGCGCGGGTTCGTCGAGCCGATCGCCAAGGAGCTCCCGATGGAGTACGCCCTCGAGCTCAACCGGCTGATCGAGCTGCAGATGGAAGGCGCGGTCGGCTGATGGGTCTGGATGTCTCCTCCCACCTCCACCCGGTGGGCTCCTTCAACCTGTCCGACCACCCCGTGCCGACCGGGCGCGAGGAGGTCTGGCGGTTCACGCCGCTCAAGCGGCTGCGCGGGCTGCACGACTCCGCCGTGCTCAGCGGCACCGGCGTGGGCGCCGAGTACGACGCGCCCGAGCCGGTCGTCGTGGAGGCCCTGTCGGCCGACAGCCCGCTGCTCGGCTCGAGCGGGTTCGTGCCGACCGACCGCATCGCTGCGCGGGTCTGGCACGAGGCCGGCCAGCGCTACTCGGTGACCGTGCCGGCGGAGACCGAGCTCACCAGGCCGGTGCTGGTCACCCTGACCGGCAAGGGCGTCGTCGACGCGACCGCGACCCACGCGGTCATCAGCGTGGGCGCCCACAGCAAGGCGACCGTCGTGGTGCGCTTCGCCGGCTCGGCGACCCTGGCCGACGCCGTGGAGATCGTGGTGGGCGACGGCGCGCAGCTCACCTACGTCACCCTCCAGGACTGGGCCGACGACGCGGTGCACCTGAGCACCCAGCACGCGAAGGTCGGCCGGGACGCGACGCTCAAGCACGTCGCGGTCACCTTCGGCGGCGACGTCGTACGCCACGACGCCACCGCGACCTACGACGGTCCGGGCGGCTCGATCGAGATGCTCGGCCTCTACTTCGCCGACGAGGGCCAGCACATCGAGCACCGGCTGTTCGTCGACCACAACGCCCCCAAGACCAAGAGCCACGTGACCTACAAGGGCGCGCTCCAGGGCGAGGGTGCCCACACGGTCTGGATCGGCAACGTGCTGATCCGCAAGGAGGCCGAGGGCATCGAGACCTACGAGGAGAACCGCAACCTCGTGCTCACCGACGGCTGCCAGGCCGACTCGGTCCCCAACCTGGAGATCGAGACCGGCGAGATCGAGGGTGCCGGCCACGCCTCGGCCACCGGCCGGTTCGACGACGAGCAGCTGTTCTACCTGCGCTCGCGGGGCGTCTCGGAGCCCGAGGCGCGCCGGCTCGTCGTACACGGCTTCTTCAACGACCTGATCCGCAGGATCGCGGTGCCGGAGATCGAGGACTCGCTGACCACGACGGTGGAGGCGGAGCTCGCCAAGAACGTGCTGAAGGAGGCCTGATGGCCTTCGAACGCGCCCTCTCACTCGCCGAGGTCCCCGAGGACGAGGCGGTCGCCGTGACGCTCGGCGCCCAGGACCTCGCCGTGGCCCGCCACGGCGACGAGGTCTTCGCGGTCGAGGACATCTGCTCCCACGCCGCGGTCGCGCTCTCCGAGGGCGAGGTCGACGACTGCACGGTCGAGTGCTGGCTGCACGGCTCGCGCTTCGACCTGCGCACCGGCAAGCCGACCGGGCTGCCCGCCACGGAGCCCGTCGCGACCTTCCCCGCGGAGGTCCGCCCAAACAGTGATGGAACAGCCGACATCTACATCGACATCACCCAAACCCTGAACGGAGTGACTCCCCAGTGAGCACGTTGCAAATCAAGGACCTGCAGGTCTCCGTCGCCACCGAGGACGGCCCCAAGGAGATCCTCAAGGGCGTCACGCTCACGATCGGCAGCGGTGAGACGCACGCGATCATGGGCCCCAACGGGTCGGGCAAGTCGACGCTGGCCTACTCCATCGCCGGCCACCCGAAGTACGACGTCACCGGCGGCTCGGTCACCCTCGACGGCGAGGACGTCCTCGCGATGTCGGTCGACGAGCGGGCGCGGGCCGGCCTGTTCCTGGCGATGCAGTACCCCGTCGAGGTGCCTGGCGTCTCGGTGTCCAACTTCCTGCGCACCGCGAAGACGGCCCTCGACGGCGAGGCGCCCAAGCTCCGCACCTGGGTCAAGGACGTCAACAAGGCCCTGCAGGACCTCAACCTCGACCCGACGTTCGGCACCCGCAACGTCAACGAGGGCTTCTCGGGCGGTGAGAAGAAGCGCCACGAGATCGCCCAGCTCGAGCTGCTCAACCCGCAGATCGCGATCCTCGACGAGACCGACTCCGGCCTCGACATCGACGCGCTCAAGGTCGTGTCCGCGGGCGTCAACAGGTTCCGCGAGCAGGAGGGCAAGGGCGTGCTGCTGATCACGCACTACACCCGGATCCTGCGCTACATCGAGCCCGACTTCGTGCACGTCTTCGTCGACGGCAGGATCGCCGAGCAGGGTGGCCCCGAGCTGGCGGAAGCGCTCGAAGCCGAGGGCTACGACAAGTACCTGACCAAGGCCGCGGTCTGACCATGTCGACGCTGCCAGGGCTCCTGCCCGAGCTGGAGGTGGTCCGCAAGGACTTCCCCATCCTCGAGCGCACGCTCGCGGGCGGGCTGCCGCTGGTCTACCTCGACAGCGCCAACACCAGCCAGAAGCCCCAGGTCGTGATCGACACGATGGTCGACCACCTGGAGCGCCACAACGCCAACATCGCCCGCGCGATGCACCAGCTGGGCGCGGAGTCGACCGAGGCGTTCGAGTCGGCCCGCGACCGGGTCGCGGCGTTCATCAAGGCGCCCTCGCGCGACGAGGTGGTCTTCACCAAGAACGCGTCGGAGGCGCTCAACCTCGCGGCCAACACGATGGCCTGGCCCGGGCCTCTCCAGGTCGGCCCCGGTGACGAGGTCGTCATCACCGAGATGGAGCACCACTCCAACATCGTGCCGTGGCAGCTGCTCACCGAGCGCACCGGCGCGACGCTGCGCTGGTTCGGGATCACCGACGACGGCCGGCTCGACCTGTCGAACCTCGACGAGCTGATCACCGAGCGCACCAAGGTCGTCTCGCTGACCTGGGTCTCCAACATGCTCGGCACGATCAACCCGGTCGCCCAGATCGCGGCCCGGGCCCACGAGGTCGGCGCGATCGTCGTCGTGGACGCCTCGCAGGCGGTCCCGCAGCTGCCGGTCGACGTCGCCGCGTCGGGTGCCGACCTGCTCGCCTTCACCGGCCACAAGTGCGTCGGCCCGACCGGCATCGGCGTGCTCTGGGGCCGCCGCGAGGTGCTCGACCAGCTGCCCCCGTTCCTGGGCGGCGGCGAGATGATCGAGACGGTCACGATGGAGCGGTCGACCTACGCCCCGATCCCGCACAAGTTCGAGGCCGGCACCCCGCCCATCGTCGAGGCGATCGGCCTGGGCGCGGCGCTGGACTACCTCGGCCACCTCGGCATGGACGTCGTGCACGCCCACGAGCAGGCGATCACCTCCTACGCGCTCGAGGCGCTGCAGACCGTGCCCGGGCTCACCGTGCTCGGTCCGCTGGACGCCGCCGACCGTGGGGGAGCGATCTCGTTCGAGCTCGAGGGCGCGCACCCGCACGACATCGCCACGGTGCTGGACACCCGCGGCATCGCGGTGCGGGCCGGTCACCACTGCGCCAAGCCCGCGCACGCGCGGTTCGGCGTGCAGAGCTCGACCCGGATGTCGTCGTACCTCTACACGACGCCGGCCGAGATCGACGCGCTGGTCGAGGGCCTGGAATACACCCGGTCCTACTTCAAGTTGGGTTGAGAGAAATGGACCTCGACAACCTCTACCAGGAGATCATCCTGGACCACTACAAGCACCCCCACCACAAGGGCCTCCGGGAGCCCTTCGAGGCGGAGGTGCACCACGTCAACCCCACCTGCGGTGACGAGGTGACGCTGCGCGTGCACGTCGCCGACGGAGTGATCGAGGACGTCTCGTACGACGCGCTCGGCTGCTCGATCTCGCAGGCCGCCGCGTCGGTGATGACCGACCTCGTGATCGGCAAGCCCGTCGACGAGGCGATGAAGATCCACGGCGAGTTCCTGACCCTGATGCAGGGCAAGGGCTCCGTCGAGCCCGACGAGGACGTGCTCGAGGACGGCATCGCCTTCGCCGGCGTCGCCAAGTTCCCGGCGCGGGTCAAGTGCGCACTACTGTCGTGGATGGCCTGGAAGGACGCCACGGCCCAATCCCTGGAGGCAAGTAATGGTTGATCACGGCGAGTTGCCCGAGGTCCCCGAGGTGTCATCCGGCGGTGCTGGCGGGACCGCGACGGTGAGCATCGAGGACGTCACTGAGGCGATGAAGGACGTCGTCGACCCCGAGCTCGGCATCAACGTCGTCGACCTCGGCCTGGTCTACGGCGTCCACGTCGACGAGAGCCACAACTGTGTGCTCGACATGACCCTCACGTCGGCGGCCTGCCCGCTGACCGACGTGATCCAGGACCAGACCAACTCCGCCCTGGAGGGCCTGGTCAACGACGTCGCGATCAACTGGGTCTGGATGCCCCCGTGGGGTCCCGACAAGATCACCCCGGACGGCCGCGAACAGCTGCGCGCCCTCGGCTTCAACGTCTGAGGTTCAGCCCTAGAGCCCCGGCAACGGGGGGCTGAAGTCCAGCGGGACCGGAGCCGAGTCGTCGTTGAACGGGTCGACGACACGGTCGTCGGGCCACGTCGCTGTCGCGTGGTGCGACACCCCGTCGAGCACGAGCGTGACGTCGTAGGTGTACGGCGCGGGGCCCAACGCGACGACCTGGGAGCTGCGCGTCGGGTCGGACTCCCACCACTCGACGGAGCCGGTCGCCGGGCAGCCGAGCTTCGCCCTGCCGGCGTCCAGAGTCACGGACTTCCCGTTGGCCGAAGTGGCGGTGACTGTCGCCGATGCCACCTTCGGCGTCCGGGCCAGGCCCGAGACGGACAGGTTGAGGCCGTGGCCACCGTCGACCTCTCCGTGCAGGTCCCAGGCGATGCCGACGTAGGCGTTCGGTGCCGGCTCCGGCCCCGGCCGGTCGGTGCTCCAGACGAACATCCCGACCAGGTCGCCATGCGGTCCCTCGCCGAACAGGGTCACGACGTATGTGCCCGCTGGCCCCATCGGGGCGAGTGGGAAGTCGCCGTCCGGGCCGGGCGAGACGACCGTGGTGCGGGTGCGGAAGCAGTGGTCGCCGTCGGGGTCGAGGCTCTCCAACGGCGCGAACGAGGCCTGGAACGTGAACCCGGCCAGCGGGAAGCTGAAGGTCAGTCCGTCGGAGCCCGAGAGGCGAGGGAGGTCGGCGATGTCGGGCATGACGGCATCGGCGCACTGGCCGGCGTCGCCGACAGACCAGCAGTACGAGCCCTGGTGCGTGATGAGGTCTCCGCCGGGTGCGTGCACGACGAGCTCGGGCGGGCCGTAGTCCGACCCGTGCTGAGCGTCCTGATGCTGAGCATCCTGACCGGCGGACTCGCTCGGCCGAGGAGTGGTGGTCGTGTCGGCGGTCCTGGTCTGGGTGCCGGAGCCTGGCTGGGTCCGATGGCTCGGAGTCTCCTCACCGCAGCCGGAGAGCGCGCCGGCGGCCGCGAGCAGGCAGACGAGCGCAGCGGCGCGGACACGCATGCTCCGTCTGACGTCCGGCATCTCCTGTCGGTTCCACTAGCGTCGGGACCGTGCCGACCGTCCTCGTTCCCCGTGAGCGGCTCGAGCGGTGGGTCGCCAACTTCGGGGAGCGGCACGGCGGGGTGGAGCTGTCCGTCGAGGACGGCGGCCTGTACGGCGCCGGCGCCGACGGGTCGACGTTCCAGGCCCGGCTTCCCTTCGACGTGCCGTACGACGGGCAGAGCGAGCCGCTCGCGTTCGTCGACGCCATGAGCGTCCCCTCCGACTGGGGCGTGCTGCTGGTGCGCAAGGGCGGCTTCGCGGTGGCCCGGCTGGCGGGGGAGCGGCTGGTCGAGTCCAAGGTCGGGCAGCGGCACGTGCAGGGACGCACCAAGGCCGGCGGGCAGAGCCAGCAGCGGTTCGCCCGGCGACGCGACAACCAGGCCCGGCAGGCCTACGAGGCCGCCGCCGACCACGCGGCACGGATCCTGGGTGACCGCACCCCGTTGGTGGTGACCGGCGGCGACCACGCCGCCGTCCAGGAGGTGCTCGCCGACCCGAGGCTCAAGGGCGTCGACGTGGTGCCGCCGTGGCTGCCGGTGCCGGACCCGAAGCGCGGCGTGCTCGAGCAGGCGATCCGCGACGCCGCGTCGGCGAGCATCGAGGTGCTCAACGCCTGATCAGAGATCCAGCTCCTTGACCTTGCGGTCCCAGCGCTCGTTCAGCGAGCCCAGCTCCTCGAGGAGGAACGCGAGGAACTCGTTGGACAGCCGGAGCCGTCGATAGGCCGGGTCGTCGGGGGGCAGCGACTCCAGGGCGCGCCGCAGCGCCGCCTGCATCGGCGCGTAGATCTGGTCGGCGTGCAGGAGGGTCTCGTGCCACGCGTCGTCGTCGACGACGAAGATGTCTCGGCGCGACCCCCGCTCGCGCTCGCGCCGCACCATGCCGACCCCGTCGAGGTAGCGGACCGCCCCGGACACCGCCGCGGGTGAGACACCGAGGGCCGCCGCGATCTCGGCGGCGGTCATCCGGCCGTCCTCGTCGATGAGGAGCGCCGAGAAGATCCGCGAGGGGAGCCGGGCCAGGCCGGCGGAGGTCAGCGCCCCGCCCATCCGCTCCACGAAGCTCGCGCGCTCGGAGTCCGTCGCCATGCTCACATATTACAAGATTCAGAAAGTGCTGAACATTATGTAGAATGTTGTCGTGACCGACGTGATCGACATCCGGGGGCTGGTCAAGACCTTCGGCTCGGTGCGAGCGCTCGACGGGCTCGACCTGGCGGTGCAGCAGGGAGAGGTGCACGGCTTCCTGGGGCCGAACGGCGCGGGCAAGTCCACGACGATCCGCGTGCTGCTCGGCCTGCTCCGCAAGGACGCAGGCGAGGCACAGCTCTTCGGCAGGGACCCCTGGCGCGACACCGCCGAGCTGCACCGACGGCTCGCCTACGTGCCGGGGGACGTCAACCTGTGGCCCAACCTCACCGGCGGCGAGGTGATCGACCTGCTCGGCCGGCTCCGTGGTGGCCTGGACGAGCGCCGCCGCGCCGACCTGCTCGAGAGGTTCGAGCTGGATCCGACCAAGCGGGGCCGCAGCTACTCCAAGGGCAACCGGCAGAAGGTGGCGCTGGTCGCGGCACTGGCCTCCGACGTCGAGCTGCTCCTGCTGGACGAGCCGACCTCCGGGCTGGACCCGCTCATGGAGTCGGTCTTCCGGGACTGCATCGCCGAGTTCCGCACCGAAGGGCACACGGTCCTGCTCTCCAGCCACATCCTGGCCGAGGTGGAGCATCTCTGCGACCGGGTCAGCATCATCCGGTCCGGGCGGTGCGTGGAGTCGGGTTCCCTCGGCCAGCTGCGACACCTGACCCGGACCTCGATCACCGCCCACCTGGAGTCGGTCCCGGCCGGCCTGGACACCCTTCCCGGCGTGCACGACCTCGACATCGACGGGCACCGGGTCCACCTGGAGGTGGACACCAACCGCCTCGATCCGGTGCTCGACGCCCTGCAGACCGGCGGCGTCCAGTCGCTGCTGAGCCAGCCCCCCACGCTCGAGGACCTCTTCCTGCGCCACTACGGCGACCGGATCGGCGAGGACGTCGAGGAGGACGTCCAGGGAGTCGCCCCGTGACCGGGACGCTCACCCTCCTGCACGCGTTCGTCCGCCGTGACCGCTGGCTGTATGTCTGGTGGGGGATCGCCGTCGCGCTCCTCTACGTCAGCCAGGCGTGGAGCGTGGATGGCCTCTACAAGACCCAGGCGGAGTTCGACAAGGCGGCCGCAGCCATGGAGGGCAACGCCGCCTTGATCGCCATGGCCGGACCGGCCAGGGCGCTCAACACCACGGGCGGGCAGGTGACTTGGCAGGCCGCCGCGTTCGGTGCCATCTGCGCCGGGCTGATGAGCATGTCCGTCATCGGCCGGCTCACCCGTGCCGAGGAGGAGAGCGGACGCGACGAGCTGCTGCGCGCGGCGCCGGTGGGGCGGTACGCGCCGATGACCGCGGCCCTCCTCGACGCGATGCTCGCCAACGTCGTGCTCGGTCTGCTCGTGGTCGGGAGCCTGGCGGCGTACGGGCTCGCCGTTGCGGACTCCATCGGGCTGGGCGTCGGGCTGACGCTCACGGGGTGGGTCTTCAGTGGCACCGCGCTCATCGCCGCCCAGCTGACCGCCAGCAACCGCGCCGCCTACGGACTGGCCGGTGCGGTGCTGGGCGTCGCCTACGTCCTGCGGGCGATCGGCGACGTGAGCAGCCCGGTGCTCAGCTGGATCTCTCCGATCGGCTGGTACCAGGCCATGCATGCCTTCTCGGGGCTGCGGTGGTGGCCGGCGCTGCTGCCGGTCGTCGCGGCGGCGGCGGTGATCGTGGGGGCCCGCACGATCTTCGACCGGCGCGACTTCGGGTCGGGTGTCCTGGCGGCGCGCCCCGGTCCCGCCCGCGCCGCCTCGGGTCTCGCCAACGGCCTGGGACTGGCCTGGCGCCTCCAGCGGCCGGCCTTCACGGGCTGGGCGCTCGGGCTGCTGCTGGGTGGGCTGAGCTTCGGCACCATGGGCGACAGCGTCAAGGACCTGGTCGGCGACTCGTCGTACTCCCAGGACCTGATCCTGCACGGCAGCAACGACATCGTCGACGCCTTCTACGCGACGATGATCGTGATGCTCGCGATGATCGCGGCCGGGTTCGCCATCTCGTCGGCCCTGCGCCCGCACAGCGAGGAGGACACCGGCCGGGTCGAGTCGCTGCTGGCCACCGCGCTGCCGAGGTCGACCTGGCTGCTCGGCCACGTCGTGGTCACTCTCGTCGGGACCGTCGTGATCCTCGCCGCCTGCGGACTGGGGCTGGGGGTCAGCTACGCCGCGGTCACCGGTGACACCGGGCCGGCGCTGCGGTATGTCGTACCCTCACTGACCTTCGCGCCGGCGGTCCTGGTGCTGAGCGGCCTCGCGCGGCTGCTGCACGGCGTCGCCCCGCGCGCGTCGGTGCTGGCCTGGCTGGGGCTGCTCGTCGCCTGGGTGGTGCTCCTCTTCGGCGACTTGTTCCACATGCCGCAGTGGCTCCAGGACCTCTCGCCCTTCGAGCACCTGGCCCTGATGCCGCTCGAGGACTTCCGGCTGGCGCCGTTCCTGGTGCTGACGCTGGTGGCCGCGGCCCTGAGCGCTGCCGGGCAGCTGGCGTTCCGTCGCCGCGACCTCGCCTGACTCGGCTCACGGGCCGCCCCGCGTGGTGGCGCTTCCCGTGCGGTGACATCGGCTACTTTCGGGCCATGTGGGAGCCCGAGCCGGGGTGGCACCAGCTGCCCGGCGGCACCGGGACGTCGACGGTGGGTGTCTGGCGGACCGTCCTGGGCGGCCGCCCAGTGGTCGTGAAGCGGCTGGCCCGGCCCTCCGACCGTGACCCGGCCGAGCTCAGCGACCCGCGGCACTTCGCCTTCTGGCGCCGGGCCGCGGACCTCGTCACCGCCCGCGTCGGGCTGGAGACCACGCCCGGGCTCAGAGCACCGCGGCTGACCTCGGTCGAGGAGGACGACGAGGGGATCACCCTGGTCCAGGACTGGGTCGAGGACGCCGCCAACAGCGGGCTGTTCTGTGCCGTGGCGCTCGGCCGGTTCGTCGGGGCGGACGTCGCCGCGCAGCCGTGGCTGGCTCGCGACCAGCTCCGTGACCGGATGACCCGCGTCGAGCGCCGGGGTGGCTGGAAGACCCTCGCCCGCACCACCGTGGCCGACGTCGCCGACCATCTCTGGCGCCGCCGCCGGGCGCTCCTCGACGAGCTCGACGGGCTCCCGCAGGTGCTCCAGCACGGCGACCCGGCACCGGTGAACCTCCCCGGGCGCGAGGGCGACGACATCGTTGCCATCGACTGGGGCAGCCTGGGCCACGGCCCCGTGGGGGCGGACCTCGGCCTCTACATGCTCGGTGCCCGCGAGGAGTTCGAGCCGCTCCTCGACGCCTACCTGCTCGGGCTCCCGGAGGGTGTCGCCACCCGCGAGCAGGCGGCCCACGGCGCCCGGGTCACCGCCGTTCTCACCGCGCTCAGCCGGGCCGAGTGGGCGCTGGCCCGGGTCGCGGGCGGTGAGGGCGCGCTCGCGGGCAAGTACCGCCACCCCGCGGTCGCGCCGTACCTGCGCTCCCTGCAGCGCCAGTTCCCGCAGATCGAGGAGCTCGTCGGCCCCTAGCTCTTACAGCGTGCTGGCCGAGAACGTGTCGCACTGCTTGATGTCGGTGGCGCTGTAGCCGGTGCTGAACCAGCGCATCCGCTCCTCCGACGAGCCGTGCGTCCACTGCTCCTTGTTGACGTCGCCGCCGCCCTGCCGCTGGATGTAGTCGTCACCGACGGCCTTCGCGGCGCTGATCGCCTGCTGGATGTCGTCCTGGGTGATCGACTCGAAGATCTGGACGCCGTTCTGGTCGGTGGTGCTGGTCGCACCGTGCGCCCACATGCCGGCGTAGCAGTCCGCCTGCAGCTCGAGCCGCACCGAGTCGCTGGTCGGGCCCTGCTGGGTCTTCACCCGGCCCATCGTGCCGAGCAGGTTCTGGATGTGGTGGCCGAACTCATGGCCGATGACGTAGGGCTCGACGAACGCGCCGCTGGGACCGTTGAGCTGGCCCTGGAGCACGTCCTGGAAGAAGGTGGTGTCGAGGTAGATGGTCTGGTCGGTCGGGCAGTAGAAGGGGCCGACGTCCTTGCTCGCGTTGCCACAGCCGGTGGAGGTCGCACCGGTGAACGTCTCGATGCCGGCGGGGGGCCGGTACCGCGCGCCCAGCTCCTTCGACCAGTAGGCCTCGAGCGACGCCTCGACCGCGACACGGGCGCAGTCCTCGCTCTTGTTGGCGTCCGCACCGGTCTTGCACTGCGCGTAGCGGTCGGTCGTCTGCGCCGGCCCCCCGGAGCCCACCCCGCTGCCACCGCCACCGGCGAACTGCACGAGGAGGTAGATCACGATCACCAGCACCGTCGTGCCGATCCCGCCGCCCGTGATGCCGCCGAGCGGGATGTTCCCGAGGCCGCCACCACCGCCGCCACCGCGGACGTCGGTGACCCGGCCACGGCTGATGTCGGCTCTCGGGTTGAATCTCACGCGGCCACCCTAGTCGTCGGAGGGCCGCCGATAGCGGGCCCTGGCACTGGGAGCCGTACCCTTGATCAAGCCATGATCACCGCTCACCAGCTGGAAGTTCGCGCTGGGGCGAGGCTCCTGATGGCAGATGTCAGCTTCCGCGTCGGAGCGGGGGACAAGGTCGGGCTGGTCGGGCGCAACGGCGCCGGGAAGACCACCCTGACCAAGATCCTCGCGGGCGAGGGGCTGCCCGCCAGCGGCCGGGTCGAGACGACCGGGACGGTGGGCTACCTGCCGCAGGACCCCCGCACCGGCGACCCCGACGTGCCCGTCCGCGAGCGGATCCTGTCCGCGCGCGGGCTCGACGACGTCGTACGCCGGCTGCGCGCGGCCGAGGTGGAGATGGCCTCGCCCGACCCGGCGGTGAGCGAGCGCGGGATGCGGCGCTATGCGGCGGCCGACACCGAGCTGCACGCCAGCGGCGGCTACTCCGCGGAGGCGGAGGCGGCGCAGATCGCCTCCTCCCTCGGCATCGAGGACCGGCTGATGACCCAGCCGCTGCGCACCCTCTCCGGTGGCCAGCGGCGCAGGGTGGAGCTGGCGCGGATCCTGTTCTCCGGAGCGGAGACGCTGCTCCTTGACGAGCCGACCAACCACCTCGACGCCGACTCGATCATGTGGCTGCGCGACTTCCTGCGCTCCTTCCGCGGCGGGCTCGTGGTGATCTCGCACGACACGGCGCTGCTGGACGCCACGGTCAACCGGGTGCTGCACCTCGACGCCAACCGCGCCGAGGTCGACGTCTACAACCTCGGCTGGTCGGCGTACCTCCTGCAGCGCGAGACCGACGAGCGCCGCCGCAAGCGCGAGCGGCTCAACACCGAGAACAAGGCCAAGACGCTGACCGACCAGGCCAACCGGATGCGCGCGAAGGCGACCAAGGCACAGGCGGCCCAGTCGATGCTCAAGCGGGCCGAGAAGATGATGGCCGGGCTGGAGGGGGAGCGGCAGAGCGACAAGGTCGCCCGGATCAAGTTCCCAGCGCCCGCGCCGTGCGGCAAGACCCCGCTGACCGCGGCCGAGCTGTCGAAGTCCTACGGGTCGCTGGAGGTCTTCACCGACGTCGACCTCGCCATCGACAAGGGCAGCCGGGTGGTGATCCTGGGGCTCAACGGCGCGGGGAAGACCACGATGCTGCGGATCCTGGCCGGGGTCGACACCCCCGACACCGGCGAGGTGGTGCCCGGTCACGGCCTGAAGATCGGCTACTACGCCCAGGAGCACGAGACCCTCGACACCTCCCGGACGGTGCTCGAGAACATGCAGAGCGCGGCACCCCAGCTGACCGATACCGAGGCCCGCAGCGTGCTGGGCTCGTTCCTGTTCTCCGGCGAGGACGCCCACAAGCCCGCCAAGGTCCTCTCCGGCGGTGAGAAGACGCGGCTCGCCCTGGCCTCGCTGGTCGTCTCCAGCGCCAACGTGCTGCTCCTCGACGAGCCCACCAACAACCTCGACCCGGCCTCCCGTGAGGAGGTCCTGGCCGCGATCCGGACCTACGAGGGCGCGATCGTCCTGGTCACCCACGACGAGGGCGCCGTGCGTGCGCTCGAGCCCGACCGGGTGCTGCTCCTCCCCGACGGTGACGAGGATCTCTGGAACGACGAGTACGCCGACCTGGTGGCCCTCGCCTGACGGGTCGGCGGCACCACCTACGCTCAGCCTCATGACCATGGGTGCCTACGACCTCGCCGTGGCGGGGCTGAAGCTCGACGTGTCCGGCGCGGTGGCGACGGTGACCCTGAACCGTCCCGAGGTGCGCAACGCCCAGACCCCGGCCATGTGGGCGGGGCTGGCGGCGATCGGCGAGCAGCTCGCGGACGACGTGCGGGTCGTGGTCGTCAAGGGTGCCGGACCCAGCTTCAGTGCGGGGCTCGACCGGGCGATGCTCGACCCGACGTCCGGCGACGTGGCGAGCCTGCTCCAGCTCGACGACGAGGCGGCCGGCAAGGTGATCGACGGCTACCAGCAGGGGTTCACCTGGCTGCGCGACCCGCGGTTCATCAGCATCGCCGCCGTGCACGGCTACGCCATCGGCGCCGGCTTCCAGCTCGCCCTCAGCTGCGACCTGCGGGTGCTCGCGGAGGACGCGCAGTTCTCGATGAAGGAGCCCGCGCTGGGCCTGGTCCCCGACCTGACGGGAACAAAACCGCTGGTCGAGGCGGTTGGCTACCAGCGAGCGCTCGAGATCTGCGCGACCACCCGGATGGTCGGGGCCGAGGAGGCGGTGCGGCTGGGGCTGGCCATGACCGCCGTACCCACCGACCGGCTCGACACGACGGTGACCGAGCTGGCCACGGCGCTCACCGCCAACGTCGCGGGCGCCGTGTCCGCGACCAAGGCACTGCTCCAGTCGGCGCTCGACGAGGATCTCGACACCCAGCGCTGGGCCGAGCGGGAGGCCCAGGTACGCCGGTTCCGAGAGCTGGCCGGCCCGACAACGTAGGACGAGGAGGAGTGGCCAGATGTCGATGATGGGCCCCGGAAGTGCCGGGCCGCCCTGGCGGCACCTCCGCTCCGACCGCAGCATCGTCAAGACCCGCATCGAGCGGGAGACCCTGCGCCGGGTGCTCTCCTTCGCGCGGCCGCACCGGCGCGCGATCATCGCGTTCCTGGTGGTCACCGTCTTCGACGCCGGGCTGGTCGTGGTGCCGCCGCTGCTGATGAAGCGGCTCGTCGACCACGGCATCCTCGGCCACGACACCGGCCTCGTGGTCGGGCTGGCCATCGGCATCGCGCTGGTGGCGGTCGCCGACGCCGGCCTGGGGCTGGTCGGCGGCTACCTGTCCTCGCGGATCGGCGAGGGGCTCATCTTCGACCTCCGCACGCGCGTCTTCGCCCACGTCCAGCGCCAGTCGCTGGCGTTCTTCACCCGCACCCAGACCGGCGCCCTCGTCTCCCGGCTCAACAACGACGTGATCGGCGCGCAGCGCGCGTTCACCTCGACGCTGTCCGGCACGGTCGCCAACATCATCTCGGTCGTGGTCGTCGGGGTGACCATGCTGACCCTCAGCTGGCAGGTGACGCTGCTCTGCCTGCTGCTGCCACCGATCCTGGTGGTCACCTCGCGCTGGGTCGGCCTCCGGCTCGCCGGGCTGACCCGCGAGCAGATGGACGGCAACGCCGACCTCGGCAACATGATGACCGAGCGGTTCAACGTCGGCGGCGCGATGCTTCTCAAGCTGTTCGGCGACCGCGACACCGAGGACGCGCAGTTCGCGGTCCGGGCCGGGCGGGTGCGCGACCTCGGCGTCCGGATCTCGCTGCTGACCCGGGTCTTCTTCGCCGCGATGACGCTGCTCCCGTCGCTGGCGACCGCCCTGGTCTACGGCGTCGGCGGCTACCTCGCGATCCAGGGCGACCTCTCGGTCGGCACCCTGATCGCGCTCGGCACCCTGCTGGTCCGCCTGCTCGGTCCGCTCCAGTCGCTCTCCAACGTCCGCATCGACGTCATGACGGCCCTGGTCAGCTTCGACCGGGTCTTCGAGGTCCTCGACCTCCCCAGCCTGATCCAGGAGAAGCCGGACGCGGTCGTCCTGCCGCGCAGCGCCTCCCGCCTCGAGTTCGACCACGTCGCGTTCACCTACCCCCGCGCCGACGACATCTCGCTCGCCTCGCTCGAGGTCGTCGCCCGCACCGAGTCGCGCGACCACGTGCAGGTCCTCCACGACATCTCGTTCGTCGCCGAGCCGGGGCAGATGGTCGCCCTGGTCGGGCCCTCGGGCGCCGGCAAGACCACGATCACCCACCTCGTCGCGCGCCTCTATGACGTCGACGAGGGAGCCGTGCGGGTCGACGGCCACGACGTCCGCGAGGTGACCCTGCAGTCGCTGGAGGACGTCGTCGGCTACGTGACCCAGGACGCCCACATGTTCCATGACACGATCCGGGCCAACCTGCTCTACGCGCGGCCGGACGCCGAGGACGCCGCGGTCTGGGCGGCGCTCGAGGCGGCCCAGATCGCCACGCTGGTCCGGGGGCTGCCCGACGGCCTCGACACCGTGGTCGGCGACCGCGGCTACCGGCTCTCGGGCGGCGAGCGGCAGCGGCTCGCCATCGCTCGGCTGCTGCTCAAGGCGCCGGCGATCGTCGTGCTCGACGAGGCGACCGCCCACCTCGACTCCGAGTCCGAGGCCGCCGTCCAGCACGCCCTCGACGCCGCGCTCGAGGGCCGCACCTCGCTGGTCATCGCCCACCGGCTCTCGACGGTCCGCAACGCCGACCTGATCCTGGTCGTCGACGACGGCCGGATCGTCCAGTCCGGCACCCACGCCCAGCTGCTCCACGCGGGCGGGCTCTACGCCGACCTCTACCGCACCCAGTTCATGGACGACGTCCCGGCTGGCACCTGAGGCACGATGCCCTAGCGTCGGCGCCATGAGCAGCAGCCTCGCCTCCTTGCTCAGGGCCCTCCGAGAGGAGCGCTCGCTCACCCAGGAGGAGCTCGCCGAGCGAGCCGGGATCACCGCGAAGGCGGTCAGTGCCCTCGAGCGCGGGGAGCGTCGCCGGCCCTATCCGCACACGGTGCGAGCGCTGGCCGACGCCCTGCAGCTGGGCGACGAGGAGCGCAGCCGGCTGGTGGCCGCGGTTCCTGGCCGGGTCGGCCCGATGCCAGCGACGGCCGTCCCGGAGTCGGCCCCGATGCCGGGCGTCGGGACACTGGCGCCGCCGGTTCGGCTGGTCGGCCGCGAGGACGACGTGTCCGAGGCGGTGCGTCTGCTCACCGACGGGGTCACGCGGGTGCTCACCCTGACCGGCCCCGGTGGGGTCGGCAAGACCAGCCTCGCTCTGACCGCCGCGCGGGCCGCGGCCACCTCCTTCCCGGGCGGCATGACGGTGGTCGACCTGTCCGGCACCACGGATGCCCTCGCGGTCCTCCCGGCCATCGGCACGGCGCTCGGGGTGCCCGAGGCGGGGTTCCGCGGCCGGGCCGAGGGGCTGGTGCCCTTCCTGTCCGGACGCCGGGTGCTGCTCGTGCTGGACAACCTGGAGCAGCTTCTCGAGGCCGCGCCGGAGCTCGCGGCGCTCGTGGCGCAGTGCCCGGACCTGGTCGTCCTCGGCACCAGTCGCGCACCCCTCCGGATCCGCGCCGAGCGGGAGCTCCGGGTGCTACCGCTCGACCAGGACACGGCCGAGGTGCTGTTCCGGGAGCGGGCCCTGTCGTCCGGAGGCCGGCTTCCCGACACCGTGCCGGAGGACGCCGCCGTGGCGGAGCTGTGCCGTCGTCTCGACGGGCTGCCGTTGGCGATCGAGCTCGCCGCGTCGGCCACGGCACTGCTCCGCCCGGCGGCCCTGCTCGAGCGGCTGGACGGCCTCGCCGCCAACGCGCCCCGCGACCTCCCGGAGCGGCAGCGGTCGATGGCCGCCACCCTCGACTGGAGCCTGGAGCTCCTCGAGCCCGCCGAGCGGGAGCTGCTGACCCGGCTGTCGGTCTTCCCCGCCGGCTTCTCCCTGTCGGGGGCCGAGACCGTCGGCGGTGAGGACACGCTGACCGGGCTGCGGGTGCTCCTCGAGCACTCCCTGGTGAGCCGCGACGCCGACGTGCAGGGCACCGAGCGGTTCCGGCTGCTCGTGCCGATCCGCCAGTACGCCGCGACGCGGCTCGACGACGACGAACGGGCCGCGCTGATGCGCCGCGTCTGCGACCACGTGCTGCAGCTGGCTCGCGACCTGGAGCCCGACCTGCGGGGGGCGACGCTCGACGCGGGCCTGGACCTCGTGGAGGCTGACCTCTCGACCGTGCGCGTGGCCTTCGCCGAGCTCGTCGGCACGCGGCGGTTCGACGACGCGGCCGAGCTGGTCTGGCGGCTCTGGTTCGCCCTGGCGCTGCGCGGACACGCGCACGAGGGATCGGCCTTGGCGGGGCAGCTGAGCGGCCGGCCGATGGGTGACGTGGCGCGCGCCTACTGGCTCACGGCGTGCGCCGGCCTCGCCTACGTCATGGGCGACATCGACGACGTGCGTACGCACGGTGACGCCGCGCTCGAGCTGGCCCGGCGGATCGAGCGGCCCGACCTGACCGCCGACGCCGCGGTGCTGGCCGGCGCCGGTGCCCTGTTCGCCGGCGACCTCGCGACGGCCTCGGTGCGCCTCGCGGTGGCGGCGGACGTCGAGTCCACGGGGGAGGTGCCCTGGTCGCCGGCGCAGCGCCGGCTCGCCGAGGGCCAGGTCGCCCTCCTGGCGGGCCGGGTCGAGGAGGCCGACGCGCTCCTCGACGAGGCCGAGCGGCTGGCCCGCGAGCTGGGCAACCCGTTCAGCCTCGCGACTGCGCTGAACGTGCGCGCCACCCTCACCGAGCTGCGCTACGACCATGCGCTGTCCGCGACGCTCCTCGCCGAGGCGGCGGAGCTCTCCGTCGGGTCGAGGATCAGCTGGACCCTCGCCTACACCCTGCCCGCGCTCGCCGGTGTCGCGGTCCGGCTCGGCGAGGCAGAGGCGGGGGCGCGCCTCTTCGGCGCGTCGGCGTCCTACTCGGCTGAGCACTCCGTCGCGACCGGCTTCCAGGCCTTCAGCGCCCTTGCCGACCGCGACCTCGCCGCGGCTCGCGAGCAGCTCGGCGAGGCGCGGTTCCGGGCCGCGTGGGACGCCGGGCGCGACACGACGATGGCCGAGGTCGTGAAGCTGGCCGCCGAGCTCAACCGGCTCGCACGCCGGTGATGTAGCGGCGGTAGGCGCGCTTGCCGATCGTGTTGAGCAGCAGCCGGACCACGAACGGCTGCTTGCCGAGCATCATCGCCCGCTCCTCCGGCGTGGCCTCCTCGAGCAGGGACCCGAACAGGATCGGCAGCTTCGACCGATCCATCTGCGCGATGCCGTGCTCGCCGAGCGACTCCCACTCGTCGGCGGTGACGTGACGGGACGCGATCGGCAGGATCTCGCGCTCCTCGAGGTCGAGGTGCTCGAGCAGCGCGGCCCGGAAGGCCTCGACCAGGCGGGCAAGCTGCTCACCGCGCACCGCGGAGGCGGTGGCCCGCCAGTCCGCGGCGAGCGGCTCGATCCTGGCGGCGTACGCGTCCACCTGCTCGTGCTGAGTCTGCATCGTGTGGATCAGCTGGGCCTCCGGGGCCGCCCGCTCCATCAGCAGCGGCCAGAGCACCTCGTCCTCACCTGTGTGGTGCATGTGGAGACCCGCGAGGACGAGGTCGAGGTGGCCGGCGACGGTCGCGGCCCTCGCGGTGTCGCCGTTGGCGACGCCGCGGATCAGATCGGGGATCAGCCGGAACTCGCGGCGGAAGGTGCGGTGGACGACGTACATGTCGCGGACGTCGGCCAGCGGGCCGGCCGGGACGGTGGTGCTCATGGTGCTCCTCTCGGTTGGGAGCACCAACGCTCCCGGCCCGACTGGGTCCCCGACCACCCACGCTGCCCCCACACCACCCCCACACTCGCCCGAAGGCTCTAGTCGGACGCCTCGTGCCCCACCACGCGCACGGCGAGCACGATGTCGCCGCTCCAGTCGCACGCCGCGCAGTAGCAGGCGAAGACCCGGTCGCCGGCGACCCAGTACTCCGTGGCGAGGCCGTGGCCGCCCTCGGCGAGGCCGAGCGGCGCGGCGCACGAGGGGCAGAACCGCGGCGCGTCCCGGCGGTGCGACTCGGCGTCGGCCGGGAACCAGCCCCGGCCGAGGTCGAGCCCGAGGGTCGGGTCCACGAGCGTCACGCCTTCTGCCGGCCCTCCCAGGCGGTGATGTGCAGCTTCTTGAGCGCGTCGGCCTGGGGGCTGAACCGGCTCGAGGCCATGTCGATGAAGTCGAGCGCGAACTGCGGCCCGGCGTCGAACTTGTTCTTCTCGCACGGCAGGTCGATGCGCTCGTGGGGTTCCCGGATGGTGCCGAGCGGGTCCTCTCCGGCGGCCACCCGGGCCATCTCGGCCTTGAACATCCGGCGCAGCATCGTGACGCCGACGTCGGAGCGGCCCAGGTGCTCGACGGTGCGGTCGGTGATCGGGCCCTGGGTCACCCACGCCATGATGTCCTGGCCCTCGACGTAGTCGGTGCGGTGCCGGCCGTCCTCGCCGAAGACCGGGATCTGGTAGTCGGGGACCACGGGCTGCTCGGGGAACTCGATGCCCTCCGGCGCGTGCACGGAGTAGAGCATGAACCGGGTCGTGGTCCGGTCGATCGGGACCCGGATCTGCATCTGCTCGATGTTGGCCCCGCCGACTCGCATGTTGTAGGGGAAGACCAGCGGGTGCCCGACCGCCCAGTCGTCGTCGGCCTCGGTGGCACCCTCGACGACCCGGCGCTTGATGATGCCCCACTCGAAGGCGTCGAAGCCGACCTTCACGTGCTTCTTGGCGAACGACGCGGGCGCCTCGAAGCCGTGCTGCTGCCCCATGAACTGGAAGTAGCGGCCGTGCAGGAACTCCACGTGGTGCGGGTCGACCGCGTTCTCCATGATCTGGACGAAGTTGCACGGCAGGTCGGCCCAGCCGATGTCGCGCACGCCGTCCATCACGAAGACGTCGAACCGCGGCAGCTCGGGCGCCGGGCACTGCTCGGTGTCGGGCCCGACGTAGGCCCACACCAGCCCGCCGAGCTCCTCCACCTTGCCCGCCTTGGCCCGCACCCGGTCGCGGAAGTTGGTCTCCTCGCGCTCGGCCGGCTGCTCCAGGCACTCGCCGTCGAGGCCGAAGAGCCAGCCGTGGTAGGGGCAGCGGATGCCGTTGGCCTCCACCACGCCGTACGCCATCGACGCCCGGCGGTGGGGGCAGGCCTCCGGCACGATGCCGTAGCGACCGGACATGGTCTTGTAGACCGCCCAGTCCTCCCCGAGGAGCTTCGCGTGCTTGACCGGGAACTCCTCGAGCTCCCGGGTGAAGGCGACGGGGTACCAGTAGCGGCGCAGGAGCTCGCCCATGGGCGTGCCCGGCGCGATGTCGGTCAGCTCGTCGTTCTGCTCAGCGGTGAGCATCAGTCGAGGACCGTGACCTGGCCGGTGTTGCCGTCGACGCGCAGCCGCTGGCCGGTCTTGATGTTCTTGGTCCCGAAGGCGGTCCCGGTGACGGCCGGCAGTCCGTACTCGCGGCACACGATCGCGGCGTGGCTCATGATCCCGCCGACGTCGGTGACCGTGGCCGCGATCTTCCCGAAGACCGGTGCCCACGACGGCGCGGTCAGCGGCGCGACCAGGATCTCGCCCTCCTGGAGCTCGCTGATGCCCTCGGCGCCCAGGATCACCCGCGCCGGTCCCTCGGCGACGCCGGGGGAGGCCGCGAAGCCGGTGAGCGTGCCGTCCGGGTTGTCCGAGCCGCCGAGCCATGCCTTCACCGAGTCGGAGGTGACGCCCCACAGCATCACGCTGAACGGCTCGGTGATGACCTCCGGCGGTACGCCGAGCGCCGGCGGCGCCGACCACGAGCGCAGCGCCTGCATGATCCCCTGACGGCGGGGGATCTCGCGGCCCCAGTACGCCGGGCCGCGGGGCGGCACGCCGACCGCCCAGCCGTGGAAGTAGTCGAAGATCGCGTCCGGCACCTCGTTGCGGCGCAGCAGGAAGATGTCGTCGGCCGTCCCGAAGAAGCCTGCGTCCGTCAGCAGCTGGCCGAGCTGGCGCATCTTGCCCCACACCTGGGACATGCCCCAGTGCTCGACGTAGAAGTTGTGGTTCTCGACATAGGGGAAGACCACGCGGGCCAGGCCGAGCTTGCCCTCGAACGTCGCGCGGTTCTCGTCGTCGTCGATCAGCTCCGAGTACTCCGCGACGATGCGGTCGCGCTCGGCGGCGATGGCCTCGACCGGACGGGCGAGCGACTCGCCGCGGCCCAGCTTCGCGACGTAGGACTTGATGAAGTCCATCGGGATGTCGGGGTACTCCGCCCAGACCTTGTCGGAGTGGTAGAACCCCGAGCCCGAGGAAAAGTTGAACCACGGGTGGTGAGCGTCGTCCCAGGCGGCGGCCCACTGCTTGCCGTGCTCGTCGGCGTCCATCGCGGCCAGCGTCGCGGCGGCGTCGCCGGTGATCCTCGTGTCCACCCCGAGGTCGACAGCGAGCTGGGCGAGCTTCTTGAGCTCCTCGTCGGGCCGGAACAGGTCGACGTCGATGCCGGCGACCATCTTCGCGATCGCCTGGTCGGGGATCGAGGGCCACAGCTGCTTGCAGAAGCCGAAGAAGTCGAGGTAGGCCGCGTAGCCGAGGTTGAGGAACTCGAAGTGGTGTGCCCAGAGCCTGGCGGTCAGCTGGACGAGCTTGTCGTACTCGAACATCATCAGCTGACCCGAGCCGACGCCGCGGCCCTCGGTGATCACGGACATGTCCTCGCGGTGCGGCAGCGGCTGGAAGTCGATCGACTCGAGCTCGGCGATGACGCCCTTGATCTTGGTCATCCAGGCGTCGTAGAGGGTCGGCCAGTTGGCGAAGTAGTAGCCGGCCCGCTCGGCGAACTCCGGCACCCGCGCCTCGATCTCGGCGGGGTCGGTGACGGGCACGGGGGAGAGGTACATGTGCCCGTTGAGGTAGCGGATGTCGACGCCCAGCGCCGGCGGGATCACGTAGTGCCGGGTCGTGTACTGGCCCAGGAAGGTGAGCGCGAAGTCGAGCACGGTCGCGTCCCACGGCTCGATCGCCTCCGGCGTGTGCACGCCGTCCATGAACCAGAACATCGACTCCTCGAGCTCGCGCCGGTCCTCGCTGAACACGGTGGAGTAGCCGTAGAGCTCCTCCCACCCCTCGGCCCCGGTGGGCGTGACGACCTCGAACGGGCTCGGGAAGCGATCGGGCATGGCGGCTCTCCTCTGGACGGGCGGTGCTGGCTCGAGGCTCGGTGGCCTCGGATCAGTGCAGGTGGACGGTCTGGGTTCCCGAGGGGTGGAGCAGGTTGTGCACGATGGAGCTGAACGTGTCGGCGGAGGCCTCGGCGACCTCGCGCTTCCGGCGGCTCCACACGGTCTCCGGGCGCGACTGGAGCAGGACGACGTTGTCGCTGTCCGGGAGCTGGGGGTCGATGGCCCACTCGACGTCCTGGGGCCGGCCGTAGTGCCGCTCGGCGCGCCGGGCCAGGGCGGCCACGGCGCGGACCTCGTCATCGGTGAGGCAGGGGGCGGTACGTCGGGCCGCCTCGACCTCGCGCTCGACCACCTCGTTGTGGTCGTCGAGGACGTGCTCGATCGCCTTGTCCGAGATCACCCGCGAGGTGATCTGGCCCATCACCTTGTCGACGAGGAAGTTGTCGGGGGTCACCGACCCGCTCACAACCGGCTCGCCGAGGCCCCACGAGGCGTCGATCGCGACCTGGGACCGGTCGCCGTTCAGCGGGTTGAGCGTGAACGCGACGCCCGCGGTGCGGGGCATCACCATCTGCTGCACCCCGACGCTCATCGCCAGGCCGGTCTCGCCGTAGTGCATCTGCCGCCGGTAGCTGATCGCGCGCTCGTTGTAGAGGCTTGCCCAGCACCGCAGCAGGTACTCGCGGACGCTGCTGGGCGACCGGACCCACAGGAACGTGTCGTACTCACCGGCGAAGCTGGCGTCCGGCTGGTCCTCGCTGGTGCACGAGGAACGGACTGCGACCGGCAAGTCGGGCTGCCCGCGGCGTTGCGACAGGGTCTCGTAGGCCTCGTCGAGCTGCTCGGCGAGCCAGGCCGGCAGCGGTGTCCCGGTGATGGTCGCGCGCGCCTCGGCCGACGTCGTCCGCAGCGCCTCGAGGTCCTCGACGTCAACCGCGCCGACGAGGCGGGTCAGCGTGTCCGCGAGGCCTGTCTCGGCCATTGCCTGGCGGTAGGCGGTCGCGGTCACGGCGAACCCTGGGGGCACCGGGAGGCCGGCCATGGTCAGGATGCCGAGGCTGGTGTTCTTGCCACCCAGGTGCGGCTCGAGGCCAGGGTCGTGCCTGTCGAACCAGGCGATGTGCGGCTGCGCCGTCAAGGAGTGCCTCCGGGTGCTTGGGAGCGGGCGGCTGCGGCCATCCTGTGGCGTGGGTCACCCTGTCACGCCACAATGTCCCGCAGAGCGGGACACAAGGCCATGGATGGGGGGAGCGGTGGCGGAGGGCACGCGATCACCGCTGCTGTCGTCGGTGCGCAACGCCGCGCGGGTGCTCCGGGCGTTCTCCCACGCCGACCAGGAGCTGGGGGTCTCCGAGCTGAGTCGGCGGCTCGGGTTGGGCAAGAGCACCACGCACCGGCTCGTGGCGACGCTCGAGGCCGAGCGGCTGCTGGAGCAGGACCCGGTGACGGGCAAGTACCGCCTCGGCCTGGCCCTCTACGAGCTCGGCACCACGGTCACTGAGCACGTCGACCTGCACCAGGCCTCGCTGCCCGTGCTCACGACGCTGCGTCACCGCACCGGTGAGATGGTGCACGTGGCCGTGCTCGACGGCCTGGAGGCGGTCTACGTCGAGCGGCTGGAGAGCCCGTACATGCTGCCGGTATTCCGGCGCGTCGGTCACCGGCTGCCGGCGCACTGGACCAGCTCGGGCAAGGTGCTCCTCGCCGCGCTCCCGCGGCCCGAGCTCGACCGCCGGCTCAAGGGCGCCCAGCTCGACGCCCGGACCTCCCACACGATCACCGACCACCGCGCGCTGATGCGCGAGCTGGAGGTGGTGGCCAAGCAGGGCTGGGCCTCCAACCTGGAGGAGGGCGAGCTCGGGGTCAGCTCGATCGGCGCACCGCTGCGCGGCGCCGACGGCAAGGTCATCGCGGCGGTCACCGTTGTCGGCAGCAGCGACCGGATCCGCCCCGACACGCTGCGCCGCTACCGCGTGGCCGTGCTCGAGGCCGCCGCAGCCATCAGCCGGCGGCTCGGCTACCGGGGTCGGCTGCGCTGACGCGGCGGTCACCGTTGACGCTTCCGAGGGCCGGTGTCAGTGTGCCGGGTGAGGGCGGTTTCGGGAGGGCGTCATGACCAGGTGGTGCGGGCCGGTGCGGGGCGCCGACGACGTTTCGGCGCTCGAGGGCAGCACGACCTTCGAGGAGCTGGTCGAGGAGCGCAGCGTCCACGACGTCTTCGCGCTCGCCGCGGTCCGGCAGCCGGACGCCGTCGCCCTGACGATGCTGATGACGGGGACGCTCGAGGAGGAGCCGCGCCGGGTCACCTACGCCGAGCTCGCCGGGCTGGTCGACCGGGCCGCCAACGCCTTCGTCACGCTCGCCGGACCCCGACCCGGCGTGGCCTACCTGCTGCCCAGCCTGGTGGAGACCCACGCGGTGCTGTGGGGCGCGCAGAGCGCGGGGTACGCCGTGCCGCTGAACTTCCTGCTCAACCCCGAGCACCTCGCCGACCTCGTGCGCGCCGCAGACGCGGACGTCCTGGTCACGCTGGGCCCGCACCCGGTCCTGGACCTGTGGGAGAAGGCGCAGGCCGTGGGCGCCCTGGTGCCGGGGCTGAAGGTGGTTGCCCTCAACGTCCCGGGCCAGGCAACGGCCCAGGGGGTGCCGGACCTGGCCACGCTGATGGCCGACCAGCCTGCCGACCGGCTGCTCGCCGAGCCGGGCCGCGACGACGAGGTGGCGGCGTACTTCCACACCGGCGGCACGACCGGCGACCCGAAGCTGGTGACCCTCACCCACCGCAGCCAGCTCCTGGCTGCGCTTGGTGGTGCGCTCCTGGGTGACATGGGCTCCGACGACGTCCTGTCGGCGACCCTGCCGCTCTTCCACGCCGGCGGCACCGTCTTCTGCGGGCTCTCGCCGCTGCTGGCGGGGGCCGAGCTGGTGATCATGACCCCCGCGGCGCTGCGGAACCCGACGGTCGTGCAGAACTTCTGGGCGCTGCTCGACCGGCACGGGGTCACGCTCGCAGGTGCCGTGCCGACCGGGCTGACGGCGGTCGTCGAGGTCCCGGTCGGTGACGCCGACCTGTCGAGGGTGCGAGCCGGGTTCACCGGCGCCTCCCCGATCCCGACGTCGGTCCAGCAGCGCTTCGAGGCGATGACGGGTGCCACGCTGCACCAGGTCTACGGGATGACCGAGTCGTCTGGCGTGCTCGCCATCGATCCGGTGGCGGGCGGTGGCGCGCCGGGCACGGTCGGCATCAGCCCGCCCTGGATGAGCCTCGAGGTGCTCCGGCAGGAGGCCGACGGCTCACTCGGGGGCGCGGCGGCCACCAACGAGGTGGGCGTGGTGGTGGCCCATGGGCCGCACGTCTCACCCGGCTATCGCAACCTCGCGCACGATGCCGGCGTACTCACCGACCGCACCCTGGTGACCGGCGACCTCGGCTACTTCGACGACGGTGGGCGGCTGGTCGTGGCGGGCCGGGTGAAAGACCTGATCATCCGCAGCGGTCACAACCTCGACCCCGTGATGATCGAGGACGCGATGGTCTCCCACCCCGCGGTGGCGATGGCCGCTGCGGTCGGGCAGCCGGATGCCTACGCCGGGGAGCTGCCCGTGGTCTACCTCGCGCTGCGGCCCGGTGCGTCCGCGTCGGCCGAGGAGCTGCACGACCACGCCCACGCGACCATCGCGGAGCGGCCGGCGTGGCCGCGTGAGATCTACCTCCTCGATGCCCTGCCGATGACCTCGGTCGGCAAGATCTTCAAGCCCGACCTGCGCGTCGACGCCGCGCGGCGGCTGGTGGAGGAGCAGCTCGGCGAGCGGTTCGGCGACCGGCTCGAGGCGCCTATGCCGGTCGAGGTGTCCCTCGGGGGCCATCGCGGGATGCGCGTCGTGGTGACGGTCCCGGACGAGGAGACGGCCCGCGAGGTCGAGACGCTGCTGTCGCCACAGCTGTTCGAGACAGTCACGCTCGTCGGGCAGGGTGAGCCGGCGCTGCCCGTCAGCCGCGGCTGAGCCGGAGCCTGGTGTAGGCGCTGTCGTAGCTACGACCGAGATCGGAGTGACCGTTGAAGCTCCAGGCCGTCGGAACCCTCAGCGGGTAGCACCTCTGCGGCACCGACGCGCTGACGTAGTGCCCGGCGATGCTCCAGCGGACGTGCACGCCCGCGCACCCCACCTTGCTGCAGGACTCCTCGTTGCAGTGCCACGCCTGCCACGAGACGCGCCCGCCCTGCTGACGGAGGATGATGGCCATCCCGTCGTAGCGGTCGTTCTCGTAGCTGAGTGTGAAGCTGCCCTTCTCGGTGAGCCCCGGGACCTCGAGCTTCACCTTGACGCGCCGTACGGCGTTGTTCGCGTCGATGCCGGTGATGTCGATCGCCGCCGGCGCGTCGCCCTGCACCTTGTCCTTGTGCCCGGACTCCGCCCACGAGGGCGTCGCGCAGGCGACGGTGGCCGCGACTGCGAAGCCGAGGAGGGCGAGACGTGGGCGGCGCATGCGGCGACCGTAGGGCTGCAATGGAGGACGGTCAACGAGCGACCTGTCGCACGTGGGGTCCATGATCTGGACCATGCCGTACGTGTACCACATGGTCGCCGACGACTTCCGGGGTGACGAGTTGTTGCCCCTCAACCTGCTCGCGACCCGGTTTCCCGACATCCATGAGCGTGAGGTCGGCAAGTGGGCCGGGCGTGAGTCGGTGATCGACTTTCGGGTGCCACATCTCGGTGTCACCTGGGGTGACACCGTGAACTTGGCTGCCCTCGACCCAGCCCGACTCGTCGAGGCGCGGCGACGACTCGGGGTGCCCTTCTCGCGGCTCCTCGAGCGGAGGGTCGTGCGCATCCCGCTCGAGCGGATCGCCGGGCAGGCGTCCGTGGTCTACGACAGCCGCTCCCACTGGCGCAACAGCCGACCCGACACGGCGGACGTACCCGACGTGCCGCCGGACTCGGAGTTCTCACCGCTCGACCCGGCGACCTACGAAGAGCTCACCGAGGTTCCGCCGCTCCATCTGGACTATCTGGTCGAGCAGCGAGACGCGGGCCTTGCGGCACTCGGGTTCGTGTTCGTCCGGCATGTGCTGGTCGCCGGGCCCGTCGATGTCACGGGGTTGGCGCGGACGAGGATCGCATGACGGAGGGTGATGCGAAGGTGATCACGCTGTGCGGCTCGACCAGGTTCGAGGCGGAGTTCGCGGAGGTCAACCAGCGGCTGACGATGGAAGGCTGCGTCGTGATCAGCCTCGGGATGTTCAGCCTCCCCGACCTGCCGGACTACGACTGGACCGTCGACAGCTCGGACCTGAAGGGCCGGCTCGGCGGCGTGCACCTCCAGAAGATTCGGATGGCCGACGAGGTGTACGTCGTGGATCCCTGCGGCTATCTGGGTGAGTCCACCCGACGGGAGATCGCCTATGCGGAGTCGCTCGGCAAGCCGGTTCGGTATCTGAGTCGCGAGAGCTCGGCTCGGACGGGAGACGACCCCCGAGAGTGACTGCGATCGGGGGCCGATCGTCGGCAGAAGGCGCCGTACTCGAAATGGTTCGGCACGGCATCCTCCCGATTGGCGTGCGGGCCCGGCCTGACTCCGATCCTGTGGAGCGTTGTCCGGGCCGACAGCTGGCAGGGTCGCGAACGCGCGCTGCTGGTCGCCTACGAGGAGCTGGCGGCGATGCACAACGCGCTGCAGCTCACCGAGCCGGTCTCCACCCAGTTGGTACAGATGTGGGGGCGGCCGTTCAAGGTCGCCTGGGCTGACTTCCCGGGCCTGCTGCGTGCCGAGATCCGGGACCCAGCTGTCGTCAGCATCGCCGAGAGGTGGCCGACCGGCCCGGTCGACCAGCTCCGCGATCTGCTCTGGCCGGCTGGGAACAGCCGCGCCCTGCTGCGCCTTTCGAGGAGCAAGGATGACGGGCCGTGCTGGCCTACGGAGTCTCTGTGCGGCGGGCTGGTCGATGGCGGGGGCAGCTAGTGGATCGACCGATGCCCACCCGCATCCAGATGCAACACGCCCCCGTGCAGGACGTCCGCCTCCGGGTCCAGCAGCAGCGCGACCGCCCAGGCGACCTGCTCGACCGTCGGGAGCCGGCCGAGTGAGGTGCCGGCGGCGTACGACGCCCACTGCTCCTCGACCGTGACCCCGCGTTCCGCGGCGCCGCGCTCGACGAGGGCGTGCAGCCGGGGCGTGTCGGTCGGGCCCGGGCTGAGGGTGTGGGTGGTGATGCCTCGTGGCCCGTAGACGTCGCCGAGCTGCCGCATCAGGTTGAAGACCGCGGCGTTGATGGCGCCGGGGCCGGCGCTGGACGGCTTCGGCTCGAAGCCCAGCGAGCCCGCGAACATCACGATCCGGGAGCCCGGCACCAGCCGCGGGTCGACCGCGCGTACGAGCCGCAGCAGGCCACCCAGCTTGATGTCGGCGCCGCGAGCCAGGTCGGAGGGCGCCACGGTCTCGACCGAGCCGGCGATCGGTAGGCCAGCGGCGAACACCGCCATCCGCACCGGCCCGTCGAGGGCGGACCCGATGGCCGAGATCGCCGAGTCGTCCGCGATGTCGGCGACGCACGGCGTCACCCCGGGCATCTGGGCGGCGAGCTCACCCAGGTCGGCCTCGTGGCGGCCCACGCCGAGCACCCGCTGCCCGCGCGTGACCAGCCGTTCGGTCACCGCGCGCCCGAACGAGCCGGTGGCGCCCACGACGACGCACAGGTCCGGGAGGGGTTCGGTCATTCGAGCTCGGCCGCTGCCCGGGCGCGAGCCTCGACCTCCTCGCGCCGGGCCACGCTGGCCGGTACCCCGCCGATGCCCCACGCCTCGGGCGGGAACTGGGTGATGTAGGTCCGCACCCGTTCGATCGGGGCGTCCAGGATCTCCGCGACCAGGTGGGCCACCCGGTCGTGCAGCTCCTCGATCACCTCGGGCGGACGGCCCTCCATGATGTCGATGCGCACCAGTGGCACGGCGGCTCCTTCCGGTCGTGGGTCAGTGCAGGCCGAGCCGGCGGCGAGCCTCGGCGACGGCTGCGGGCTTGTCGTGGTGGTGGACCTCGATCGCCTGCAGCTCGGCCGCGAGCCCGCCGGCCACGTTGACGGGCATGTCGTCGAGGTAGACAGTCTCGGCGGCCGGCACGCCGGTCGCCTCGATGGCCATCCGGTACGCCGCGGGGTCGGGCTTGAGGACGCCGGTCAGCGACCCGTCCACGATGGCGTCGAAGGGCTTGAGCCACTCCTGGGCGTCCACCCACACCTGGCCGTGGAAGTCCACCAGGTCGTTGGTGAGGGCGACCAGGGGCAGCCCGGCCGCCTTGGTGTCGTGCATCAGCGCGACGACCTCCTCGGTCAGCCAGTCCGACGCCGGCCGTTCGTAGAGCCAGCCGATCAGGTCGCGCGTCGTCCAGCCGGCCTGGCCGAGCACGGCCCCGATCTCGGCCGCCCGCTCCGCCCAGAAGGCGCGTTCGGTGACCTCGTGGCGCAGCATCCGGTGCCACAGCTCGTCGCGAGGTCCAGCGAAGTCGACCTCCTCGGCGTACGCCGAGACTGCCGGCGCGCCCAGAGCCGAGCGGTTGCGCACCAGCTCGCGAGCGTTGCGCAGGACCACGCCTCCGAGGTCGAGGATCAGGGCACGGGCGGCGGGCATGGCCCACAGCGTTCCCTCGACCGGGCCTCGCGACAAGGCCGCCCGTTCCGCGGGACGGCACGCTCCCGTCCCGCGGAGAGGAACAGCTCCGCCGTGCTCGAGTCGCCGCCGGATCATCGTGGCGTGGCGCGCATGGAGCCGATCCCGGCCGAGGACTGCATCGACCCCGAGCTCGCCGAGGCGCTCGGGCACTTCACCAGGACCCTGGGCTTCGTCCCCAACAGCCTGCTGACCATGCAGCGAGTGCCCGGCATCGCGAAGGCCGTGATCGGGCTCAACCGCGCGGTCTTCGCACCCGACGGCGAGGTCGACCTCGGGCTCAAGCGGCTGGTCGCCCACGTGGCCAGCACCGCGTCGGGCTGCCAGTACTGCAAGGCACACACCACCGTCTCCGCCACTCGCCACGGCGTGAGCGACGAGAAGATGGCCGCGATCTACAACTACGCCACCAGCCCGCTGTTCTCGCCGGCGGAACGGGTCGCCCTCGACTTCGCCATGGAGGCGGCCTCGGTTCCCAATGCGGTGACGGACGCGTCGTACGCCGCCCTCGCCGAGCACTGGACCGAGTCGCAGATCGTGGAGCTGCTCGGCGTGGTCTGCATGTTCGGGGTGTTCAACCGCTGGAACGACTCGATGGCCACGCCGCTGGAGGAGGTCCCGCAGGCGCGCGCGGAGGAGCTGCTCGGCGACCGCGGCTGGGAGGTGGGCAAGCACGCCGCCGGCCCCTAGGGGCCTACTCGACCCCGGGCACGATCCGGATGTCGCGCCGGGCGCCGTCGCCCAGGGCCGCCAGCGCCTCGGCGTACGCCGGCGTGTCGTGCGCGGCCCGGGCCGCAGCAACCGAGGAGAACTCGATGAGCACCGTGCGGGTCTCCTGCCCCGCCTCGTAGACCTGCTCGGGGTTGCCCCGGGCGAGGAACCGGCCACCGGCGCCGGTGAGCGCCGGCGCGGCGAGCCGGGCGTAGGCCGCGACCTTGTCGGGGTCGGAGATCTCGCTGTAGGTGGCGATCCAGTAGGCGGTCATGACGCTCCCTCTCGTTGGGCGTGGGCCCGCAGCCGCTCCGACCAGGAGAGTCGCGGCTCGACCGTGACCTCGGCGTGGAGCGCCCCGTCCTCCTCGACGACGGGGTGCAGGCGCAGGTCAGTATCGCGCGCGGTCCGGCACACCCCGGTCACCAGGTCGAACTGGTACCAGTGCCCCGGGCAGACCAGGCAGCCGTCGCGGAGCAGCCCCTCGGCCAGGGGCGTCTGCTTGTGCGGGCAGAGCGCGTCGGTGACCACGAGCCGGTCGCCGAGGTCGAGGACCAGGTAGGACCGGTCGCCGTCCTGGACCGTCCAGCGTGACCGGCCGGCCGGGTCGCCGAGCGGCACCCGCGTCACCGGCACGCGAGCTCCACCGAGCCGATCCGGTCCACGGTGGCGACCACGACGTCACCGGCCGACACCGGCACGGCCGCGGTCAGGCCACCGGAGAGGACCACGTCGCCAGCGCGCAGCCCCTCGTCGGACCCGGCGAGCGACCGGACCAGCCAGGCGACGGCGGCCGCGGGGTGGCCGAGCGAGGCGGCGCCCGAGGCGGTGCCGACCACCCGGCCGTTGTGCTCGAGCACCACGCCCACGAGCCGCAGGTCGATGCCCGCCGCAGGGACCGGCGAGCCGACGACGTAACGGCCGGCCGAGGCGTTGTCGGCGACCACGTCGGGCATGGTGAAGCGGTAGTCGGTGAAGCGGGAGTCGAGGACCTCGATGCCGACCGCGACACCCGCCGTCGCGGCCAGCACCTCGGTGGTGGTCACGTGGGCGCCGGCCAGGTCACGGCCCATCACGAAGACGATCTCGGGCTCGCAGCGCGGGTTGATGTGCTCGGCGACGACCAGCGGCTCGCCGAGGTCGAGGACGTGGTCGGTCGCCAGGAAGCCGTAGATCGGGGCGTCGATCCCGACCTGCTGCTGCTTCGCCCGGCTCGTGACGCCCAGCTTCCAGCCGACCAGCTCCCCGCGGCCGTCGCGCTGCAGGCGTTGGACCTCGTAGCCGGTCGCCAGGTCGAGGTCGGGCGTGTCATCGCTGAGCTGGGGGATGGCGACGACCGACGTGCGAGCCCGGGTCAGCCGCTCCGCGAGCGCTGCTGGGTCGGCCATTCAGGCCACCACCCTCAGCGTGACGGGCCCGAGCCGGTCGAAGTCGGCCCGGAAGACGTCGCCGGCGGCCATGGGTACGGCGGCGTGCAGCGCGCCGGTCATCACCAGGTGACCGGGCTCGAGGGCGATGCCGCGCTCGCCGAGCACGTTGGCGAGCCACGCAACGACCGCGAGCGGGTCGCCGAGGGCCGCCGCGCCGGCGCCGGTGTCGGCCAGCTCGCCGTTGCGGGTCAGTGTCATCCCGACCAGCCGGGTGTCGACCTCGGAGAGCGGCACGATCCGCGACGAGACCGCGAAGGCGCCGTTCGATGCCAGGTCGGCCACCGTGTCGGCGAGCTTGATCCGCCAGTCCTCGAACCGGGAGTCGACGATCTCCACGGCCGCGCAGACCCCGGCGACCGCGCGGGCCGCATCGGTGACCTTGACGCCCGGGCCCTGGAGCCGGGTGCCCAGCACGACGACGACCTCGGCCTCCATCTTGGGCTGGATCAGCGTCGACAGCGACACCTCGTCGCCGTCGGCGTAGGTCGTGGAGCCGAGGATCGGCGCGAAGTCGGGGGAGTCGACGCCGATCATCTGCTGCATCGGCTTGGAGGTCAGCCCGACCTTGTAGCCGACGATCGTGTCGCCGTCGGCCAGGATCAGGTCGACCAGCTCCTTCTGGACGGCGTAGCCGTCGGCCATGCCGAGCGTGGCGTCGTCGTCGGTGAACGGCTTGATCTGGGTGCGAGTGCGGCGGGCGTCGTAGAGCGCGCGGGCCTTGCCGGGCGCGTCGGTGATCGGCATCGGGTGGCTCAGCCCTCTCGCAGGTGTCGGGTCTCTGGCGACCAGCCGAGCCGGCGAGAGGCGGCCTCGCCGGCCTCGACCACCACCTCGGCCAGCCGGCGGCGCTGCTGGGCGCCCATCCGTGCGGCGGGCGCCCCGATGCTGATCGCGGCGACCACCCGGCCGGACGCGTCCCGGATCGGCGCTGCGATCGAGGCGACGCCGATCTCGCGCTCCTCGACGGCCTCGGACCAGCCGCGGGCCCGGATCCGCGCCAGGTCGGTGCGGAGCAGCTGGGGATCAGTCACCGACCTGGGCGTCATCTGGGCCAGCGGCGAGGCGGCGGCCAGGACCGCCTCGAGCTCGGGCTCGGTGAGGTGGGCGAGCAGGACCTTGCCCGAGGAGGTCGTGTGCACGGGCACCCGGCGGCCGGTCTCGTTGAAGAGCCGCAGCGTCTGCGAGCTCTCCAGCCGGTCGATGTAGACGACGTCATGACCGTCGAGGACGCCGACCTGGCAGCCCTCGTGCGTCTCCTCGCGCAGCGCGGCCAGCACCGGGGCGACCGCGCCGTGCAGGTCCATGTGCGAGTGCACCACCTGGCCGAGCTCGAACATCGTCAGCCCGAGCCGGTAGGCGCCGCTGTCGGTCCTCTCGAGCAGCCCCTCCTGGACCAGGGTGGTGAGCAGCCGGTGCACGGTGCTCTTGCCGAGCCCGAGGCGCCGGGCCAGCTCGGACACGCCGATCTCCTTCTCGCGGGACAGGAACGCCTTCAGCAGCCGAGCCGCGTTGCCGACCGAGGACAGGCTCCCGTCGGTCATGAGGTCGAGCCCGCCGGTAGCCACTGGGTACGGCCGCCGACCGCGGAGAGCACCGCCTTCCGGATCGCCTCCGGGTCGGGGGAGCCGACCTCGCACACCTCGCGCACGCCCTCGTCGTACGGCGAGATCGCCCGCGCCAGCAGCGCCTGGGCGTGCGGCAGGCCCGCGATGGCAGCGCCGGCGAGCTCGTCGACGAGGGCCTCGCGGCCGTGGGCCCGGGCCCGGATGGTCTCGAAGTCGCGGGCGGCGGCGGAGTGGCCGTTGGCGAGACCTGTGCCGACGTGGGTCGCCTGGTGGCCCGAGAGCCCGGCACCCGGCTGCGCGACCACGTGGTAGAGCACCGTGCCGACCCCGAGCGCGCGTTTGACCTCCTCGAAGGCGGGGGCGTCGCGCTCCTCGAGCAGCCCGAGGTCGGGCAGCACGACCGGGTCGTAGAAGCGCAGCTCCCAGGCGAGCCCGCCGTACGCCGCCTCCATCGCGACCTCGGGGCCGCGCAGCGCTCCGAGCGACTCGGTCGTGGCGAGCAGGTGCAGGTTGCGGGCCGCCACCGCTGCGACGGTGACCCGTCCGGCCGTCATCAGCGGCATCCGGCCGCGTACGCCGGGGGCGAAGGTCGCGGCCTGGTCGACGTAGGCGCGGTGGAGCTCCTGGACGTAGCCGGCGACCGCCTCGCGCATGGCCTCGGGGCCGGGACCACGTTGTTCCTGCATACGGAACACCCTTCCTTTACATGGAACGCTAGCCGTCCCTACGTTCGGGAGTCAAGGAGTTCGCTCGCCAGCAGCCCAACGACCCAGGAGGCCCACCTGTGGGAGTCCTTCGCCTGGCCCACGTCGACGTCCGCACGCCCGACCTCGAGCTCTCCGCGGCCTACTACACCGAGGTCTTGGGGCTGCACATCTCCGAGCGCACCGACGACTCCGTCTACCTCAAGTGCTGGGACGAGGAGGACCACCACTCGCTGCGGCTGCGGGCCGACACCCGGATCGGGATGGACCTGTTCTCCTTCCGCGTCGAGAAGGAGGACGACCTCCCCGAGCTCGAGACCCGGCTCGAGAGGGCGGGCTGCCACGTCGAGCGGATCTCGCGCGGCGAGGCCGTCGGCCAGGGCGAGTCGATCCGGTTCGAGATCCCCTCGGGCCAGACCATGGAGCTGGTCTGGGAGCTGGAGAAGCTCGGCAACATCCTCGGCAAGCTCAACCCCTCGCCGGTGCCGCCGCCCGACCTGCCCGGGATCGCGCCGCCGCGCATCGACCACCTGCTCATCAACGCCGAGGAGGTCGGCGAGGCGCACGCCTTCTTCAAGGAGGTCCTCGGGTTCCGGATGACCGAGCAGGTGCTCGACGCCAACGGCCACCAGATGGGTGTGTGGATGGAGCGCTCGCACTCCCCGCACGACGTCGCGATCGTCAACGGCCCCAACGGCGCCCTGCACCACTTCGCGTTCTGGCTCGACGACTGGGACCACGTCCGCAAGTCGGCCGACATCCTGGCCTACAACGGCGTCCAGATCGACCAGGGCCCGACCCGGCACGGCGTGACCCGCGGCAACACCATCTACTTCTTCGACCCGCTCGGGACCCGCAACGAGGTCTTCACCGGCGGCTACAGCCCGGACCCGGACTTCCCGGAGATCACCTGGACCGAGGACCAGTTCGGCCGAGGCCTCTTCTACTACGAGAACGTCGTGGCGCAGCGGTTCCTGCGCTTCCACACCTGAGCCACGAGGGGAAGCCCCGATGTCCGACCGCATCCTGCGCCTGCAGCACGTGCAGATCCGAGTCCCCGACCTCGAGCTGTGCACGGCCTACTACACCGAGGTGCTCGGCCTGATCGAGACCGCGCACGAGGAGAACCGGGTCTTCCTCAAGTGCTGGGACGAGCACGAGCACCACTCGGTCGTGCTGCGCCAGGCGCCGACCTACGGCCTGGACCACATGAGCTTCAAGGTCGCCGAGCTCGACGACCTCGACCACTACACGGAGCGGGTCGAGGCCTGGGGCATCTCCGTCAAGAGGTACGGCGCCGGCGAGCTCGGACCCGGGTGGGGCGATGCGATCCGCTTCGAGGCGCCGTCCGGCCACACCGTCGAGCTCGGGTTCGGCATGGAGAAGGTCGGCAACATGCTGCCGCTCTTCAACCCGCCGCCGCGGCCGGGCAACCTGGTCGGCATCGCACCGCCCCGGCTCGACCACATCTTCATCATGGCCGAGGACGTCGACGAGGCCACCCGGTTCTACCGCGAGGTGCTCGACTTCCGGCTCACCGAGCAGATCCTCGCCAATGACGGCCACCAGATCGCGACCTGGCTGGAGCGCTCGCACACCCCGCACGACCTGGCCCTGGTGACCGGACCCAACGGCGCGCTCCACCACTTCGCGTTCTGGGTCGACGACTGGAACGCCGTCCGTGAGGCTGCGGACCTGCTGGCCTTCAACGGCGTGAACATCGACGTGGCGCCCACCCGGCACGGCGTCACGCGAGGGCACACCACCTACTTCTTCGACCCGGTCGGCAACCGCAACGAGATCTTCACCGGCGGCTACTGGGTCGACCCCGACTTCGAGCCGATCACCTGGACCGAGGAGGAGATGGGCCGGGCGATGTTCTACTACGCCCGCGAGGTCAACGAGCGGTTCTTCACGGTCCACTCATGACCGAGACGTTCCGGCGTACCGACCGCACCGACGCGCCGCTCTACCTGGCCCGCTACACCGACCGCCGCGCGCGTACGGCGCCGGCCGAGTCGGCCGGCGACGACCTGTCGGTGCCGCTCTACCTGCGCCGCTTCCGCGAACGCCAGGACGGGACGCCGGCGCGGGCCCGGTCGGTGCCACTGGAGTACGACGGCGAGCGGTTCGCGCCGGAGTACGCCGCGGTGACCCGCAGTCACGAGATCATCCCCGAGCAGCGGACCGAGCGCGACACCTACACGACCGAGATCCGGATCGTCCGGCACGGCATCACCCAGGGCTACTCCACCGACGCCGGTCTGACGCCGATGGGCGCGTGGCAGGCGCACCAGCGGGGGCAGGCGCTCTCGCGGACCCTCCGCGAGTGGCCGCGGATGCGGATCGTGTGCGCGCCGACCAACCGGGCCCGGCAGACCGCCGAGCAGCTCCACCGCGGGCTCCTCGACGGCCTCGCGCAGTACGGCCGCGAGTGCGAGGTCACCGGTCCCGAGCCCGTCGAGGAGCTGAAGAACTTCCAGGTCTGGAGCCCCGACGGGGTCCGCGACATCACCGCGTCGTTCCGCAAGTACCAGGCCGAGATGGAGAAGCTGGAGCGGATGGCGGTGGGGGACCGGCCGCGGTGGCTGGTCGAGATCGACCGGTTCTACCGGACCCAGCTCGGTGGCGCCGACCCGATCCAGCTGTGGCTCACGATCCCGCTGATGTACTTCGAGTCGCCGCAGGCCTGCGTGCGGCGGTTCTGGATGGGCTTCAACCGGCTGATCGCCGAGTCGCCCGGCCAGCGGATCATCGCCGCCACCCACTCCGGCCCGATCCGGGCCTTCGCGACCTGGGCGCACGGCTACGACCCCGGCGAGCCGGTCAACACCGAGGAGGTCGTCGTGCGGGTCAAGCACGGCGGCCGGACCGCGACCGTGAGCTACCGCAACCGGGTCACCGAGGTGAACATCCCGCAGGAGGACGAGATCCCGAGGTGGGACGCATGAAGGCCACCGCCGCCATCATCGGGCCGGGCAACATCGGCACCGACCTCCTGGCCAAGCTCCGGCGCAGTGACTCGATCGAGGTGCGCTACGTCGTCGGCGTGGTGGAGTCCGAGGGGCTCCAGCGGGCCCGGTCGATGGGCATCGACGCCTCGGCCGAGGGGCTGGACTGGCTGCTCTCGCGCGACGAGCTGCCCCAGATCGTCTTCGACGCCACCTCTGCGAAGGCGCACCGGGCGGCCGCGCCCCGGCTGGAGGAGGCCGGCATCGTGGCCGTGGACCTCACGCCGGCCGCGGTCGGTCCGCTGGTCTCGCCGCCCGTCAACTTCGGTGACCACGTGGACGCGATGAACATCAACATGATCAGCTGCGGCGCCCAGGCGACCGTGCCGATCGTGCACGCGGTCTCCTCCGTCGTACCGGTTGCCTACGCCGAGATCGTCGCGTCGGTTGCGTCCAAGTCCGCAGGACCGGGCACCCGCGCCAACATCGACGAGTTCACCCACACCACCAGCCGGGCGGTCCGCGAGCTCGGCGGCACGCCCCGCGGCAAGGCGATCATCATCCTCAACCCGGTCGAGCCGCCGATGATCATGCGCGACACGATCTACTGCGCGATCCCGCCCGACGCCGACCAGGACGCGATCACCGCGTCCGTTGAAGCCCGGGTCGCCGAGGTGCAGGAGTACGTCCCGGGCTACACGCTGCGAGCCGCGCCGCAGTACGACGAGCCGCGCGCGAAGTGGGACGGCAACGGCCGGGTGACGGTCTTCATCGAGGTGCTCGGCGCCGGCGACTACCTGCCGACCTACGCCGGCAACCTCGACATCATGACCGCCGCGGCGGCCCGGGTGGGCGAGCTCGTGGCGACCACCCGCCTGGTGGGAGCCATGCCATGACCGGCACCGAGCGCCCGGTCCGGATCACCGACACCACACTGCGCGACGGCAGCCACGCGATGTCGCACGAGTTCACCGAGGCGCAGGTCCGGGCCACCGTGCACGCGCTCGACGGCGCCGGGGTCGAGGTCATCGAGGTCAGCCACGGCGACGGCATCGGCGGCTCGTCGTTCAACTACGGCTTCTCGACGGTCGAGGACATCACCCTGGTCCGCGCCGCAGCCGAGGAGGCGACGCGGGCGAAGATCGCGGTCCTGCTGGTGCCGGGCATCGGCACCATGGACGACCTGCGCAACGCGCGCGAGGCGGGCGCCTCGGTCGCCCGGATCGCGACGCACTGCACCGAGGCGGACGTGTCCATCCAGCACTTCGGGCTGGCCAGGTCGCTCGGCATGGAGACCGTCGGCTTCCTGATGATGAGCCACCGCACCTCGCCGGAGGAGCTGGCCAAGCAGGGCCGGATCATGGTCGACGCGGGCTGCGAGTGCGTCTACGCCGTCGACTCGGCCGGCGCGCTGGTGCTCACCGAGGCCAAGGCCCGGATCGCGGCGCTCGTCGCCGCGGTCGGCCGGGAGGCGCAGGTCGGCTTCCACGGCCACCAGAACCTCTCGCTGGGCGTGGCCAACTCGGTGCTCGCCTTCGAGTCCGGCGCCCGCCAGATCGACGGGTCGCTGTGCGCCCTCGGCGCCGGGGCCGGCAACTCGCCCACCGAGGTGCTCGCGGCGACGTTCGACCACCTCGGCATCGAGACCGGCGTCGACGTCGGGGGCGTGCTGGACGCCGCAGAGGAGGTGGTCCGGCCCTACCTGCCGCGCTGGCCCAAGGCGGACCGGACCGCGATCGTGCAGGGCTGGGCCGGGGTCTACTCCTCGTTCCTGCTGCACGCCGAGCACGCCGCGGAGCGCTACGGCGTCCCGGCCCACGAGATCCTGCAGAAGGCCGGCGAGGCGGGCTACGTCGGCGGGCAAGAGGACATGCTCATCGACATCGCGCTGCAGCTGGCGAGCGGAGGCAAGTGATGGAGCTGATCACCCACGTCATCGACGGCGAGGACGTCGAGTCGGAGTCCGGGGCCCGGTTCGAGTCGCTCGACCCGTTCACGCGCGCGGCGTACGCCGAGGTCGCGCTCGGCGGCCGGACCGAGGTGGACCGGGCGGTGGCCGCGGCCCGGCGCGCGTTCGACGACGGTCCGTGGCCGCGGATGGGGTTCGCCGAGCGTGGCGCGCTGCTGCACCGGCTCGCCGACCTCGTCGTCGAGCACACCGACGAGCTCGCGCTGGCCGACACGACCGACATGGGCAAGCCCGTCACCGACGCCCGGACCAAGGATGTGCCCAGGACGGCACTGAACTTCAGGTTCTTCGCCGACCACGCCCGGCTCGCGGCGGGGGAGACCTTCCCGATGGACAGCGGGCACCACGCCTACTCGCTGTTCCAGCCCGCCGGCGTGGTCGCCGCCATCTCGCCGTGGAACTTCCCGCTGATGCTGGAGTCGTGGAAGGTCGCGCCCGCCCTCGCCTGGGGCAACACGGTCGTGCTCAAGCCCGCCGAGGACACCCCGAAGTCGGCGACGGTCCTGGCCCGGCTCGCCCTCGAGGCGGGGCTGCCCCCCGGCGTGCTCAACGTCGTCCACGGCTTCGGCCCGGACTCGGCCGGCTCCGCGCTGACCCAGCACCCCGGGGTCGACCGGATCACCTTCACCGGCGAGTCCGGCACCGGCCGCGCGATCGGCCAGGCCGCCGCCGCGAACCTGACCCCGGTCAGCTTCGAGCTCGGCGGCAAGGGCGCCAACCTGGTCTTCGACGACGCCGACCTCGACAACGCGGTCTCCTGGTCGGTCCAGGCGATCTTCTCCAACGCCGGGCAGGTCTGCCTGGCGGGCTCCCGGCTGTTCGTGCAGCGCGGGATCTACGCCGAGTTCCTCGCCCGCTTCGTCGAAGTGGCCTCGGCCCTGAAGGTGGGCGACCCCAAGGACCCCGCCACCCAGGTCGGGCCGCTGGCCTCCGAGGAGCACTGGAAGAAGGTCACCGGCTACCTCGACGACGTCGCCTCCGGGACCGGCCGGGTGGTCGCAGGCGGCCCGGCCGAAGGCTGGTTCGTCCGCCCCACCGTCGTCGTCGACGCCCCGCTCGACTCGAGGGTGGTCCGCGAGGAGGTGTTCGGGCCGCTGGTCACGGTGCACCCCTTCGACAGCGAGCAGGAGGCCGTCCGGATCGCCAACGACTCGCCGTACGGGCTCAACGCCATGGTCTTCACCGAGAACCTCTCCCGCGCCCACCGGGTCTCCGCGGCGCTGCGGGCCGGGACGGTCTGGGTGAACTGCTTCTTCATCCGCGACCTGCGGGCGCCCTTCGGCGGGGTCGGCGACTCCGGCGTGGGTCGTGAGGGCGGGACGTTCAGCCGGGAGTTCTTCACCGAGCCCAAGGCCGTGGTGATGCAGGTCTGATACCCACGCGAGCTTCGGCCCCCAGTCCGTGGCGACGCTCGCTGCGCTCGCTTGCGCCTGGCTCGCTCCGCTCGGACAAACCGGTCGCTCCGCTCCCAACGCCCCCATTGCTCTCAACCCGCGAGCTTCCGCCCTGGGCCGACGACGGACGCTCGCTCGTATCCGGTCGCGCACCTAGGGTCGGCCCCATGGACCTGGGACTGGCCGAGCGCGTCTACCTCGTCACCGGGGCCTCCCGCGGGCTGGGCCGGGCGGTCGCGGAGGTGCTCGTCGCCGAGGGCGCGCGGGTCGTGGTGTCCGCGAGGTCCCAGGACGCCGTCGACGAGGCGGCCGAGCAGCTCGGCGCGAGCGCCGTGGGCGTGGCCGCGGACAACGCGGACCCTGGGACGCCCGAGCGGCTCGTCGCTGCTGCCCGGGAGCGGTGGGGCCGGCTGGACGGCGCCCTCGTGAGCGTCGGGGGACCCGCGTTGGGCAGGGTCATGGACATCACCGACGAGCAGTGGTCGGCGGCGTTCGACACCGTCTTCCTCGGCGCGGTGCGGCTCGGCCGGGTGCTGGCCGGTGAGCTGACCGAGGGCGGCTCGATCGCCTTCGTGCTCTCGACCAGCGTGCGCGCGCCGCTCCCGAACCTGGCGGTCTCCAACGGTCTGCGGCCCGGGCTGGCCATGGTCGCCAAGACCCTGGCCGACGAGGTCGCGCCGCGTGGGGTGCGCGTCAACGGGCTGCTCCCGGGTGCGATCCGCACCGAACGGCTGGCCGAGCTCGGGTCACCGCCGCCGGAGCCCGTGGGTCGCTACGGCGAGCCAGAGGAGTTCGGTCGGGTGGCGGCGTTCCTGCTCTCGCCCGCGGCGTCCTACGTGTCGGGGGCCATGGTGCCGGTCGACGGCGGCGCGTTGCGGGCCCTCTGACAGGCTGCTGAACATGGAACAGCGCACCCTCGGCCGCACCGGCCGCCCCGTGTCCGTCGTCGGCCTCGGCACCTGGCAGCTCGGGGCCGACTGGGGCGACGTCTCGGAGGCCGACGCCCGCGGCGTCCTGGAGACCTCGGCCGAGCACGGCGTGACCTTCTTCGACACCGCCGACGTCTACGGCGACGGGCGCAGCGAGCGGGTGATCGGTGAGTTCCTGGCCGCCCATCCGGACGCCGGTCTGACGGTTGCGACCAAGATGGGACGCCGGGCCGAGCAGCTGCCTGACAACTACACCGCCGAGACCTTCCGGTCCTGGGTCGACCGGTCGCGCCGCAACCTCGGCACCGACCGGCTCGACCTCGTGCAGCTGCACTGCCCGCCCTCGGCCGTGATCGACGACGACGCGACCTACGACGCGCTCGACGCGCTGGTCGCCGACGGCTCGATCGCGGCGTACGGCGTCTCGGTCGAGACCTGCGACCAGGCGCTGGCCGCGATCGCGCGCCCGGGTGTGGCGTCGGTGCAGATCATCCTCAACGCGCTGCGGCTCAAGCCGCTTGACGAGGTGCTGCCCGCCGCGGCGCAGGCGGGGGTCGGCATCATCGCGCGCGTGCCGCTGGCCTCGGGGTTGCTCTCGGGCCGCTACTCCGCCGCGACCACGTTCGCGCCCGACGACCACCGCAGCTACAACCGCGACGGCAGCGCCTTCGATGTGGGGGAGACGTTCTCCGGCGTGCCGTGGGAGACCGGGCTCGCCGCCTCCGCCGCGTTCTCCGAGCTGGTCGCGGCGCTCCCCGGTGCCCCGACGCCGGCCCAGGCGGCCCTGGCCTGGTGCTGGCAGCAGCCCGGCGTGACCACCGTGATCCCAGGTGCGCGAAACCAGGAGCAGGCGGTGGCCAACGCCGAGGCCGGGCTGCTCCCGCCCCTGGGCGACGACTTCCTCGACGGGGTCCGGGCGCTCTACGACGAACGGATCCGCGAGCTCGTGCACTCGCGCTGGTGATCCAGGGTCAGTGCCGGGCGCGCTCGCGCTCCGCCTTCTCGCGCGCGATCTGGGCCTTCGCGGCCTCCGCCTGGAGCCGGGCCTTCGACTTCGGTCGCGGCGCCTTCTGCACCCGCACCAGCCGCTCGCCGCGCGGGCCGTTGCGCCACTCGTCGTAGAGCAGGTAGAAGAAGCCGAAGATCGCCAGCAGCCCGAAGAACCACCACTGCAGCCCGTAGAAGAAGTGCGGGCCGTTGTTGAGCTCCGGCAGCTCGACCGGCTCGAGCGCCTTCGCCGGGGCCGGGTCCTCCGACTTCAGCTCGACGAAGCCGCCGTAGACCGGGTGCCCGATCGCGGGGCCGATCTCGTCGCTGCTGATCGCCCGCGCGGAGAGGTCGTCCACCCGGGTGCTGTCGCCCGTGCCGTTGTCGCGGACGTAACCGGTGACCTGCACCTCGCCCGAGGGGGGCGCCGGGATCTCGTCCCGGTTCGCGCCGCTCGGGTCGGTCTCCAGCCAGCCCCGGTCGACCAGGAGCGCCGCGCCGTCGGCCGTCAGCAGGGGCACCACCACGTCGACGCCCTGGGCGCCGTCGCGGTCGCGGTAGCGGATGACCACCGAGCGTCCGGCGTCGTAGGTGCCGGTCGCGCTGACGACGCGCCACTCGTCCTGCTCGGTGGGGTCGTGGTCGGTGCTCAGCACGTCGCCGACCGGGGCCACCGGGCGGTGCTCGTTGGCGCGGACGATGGCGTTCTCGGCCTTGCGGTCGTGCAGCCGGCGGAACTGCCAGGCGCCCAGCCACCACGCGGCGTACGCCAGGATCGCCACGACCAGCGCGAACACGATCCAGCGCCGGCTCACCACGAAACCGAACGAACGCACGCAGCGAGGCTACCCACCAGGTGCGGAACGTAGAGTTGCCCGTATGCAGCCTCTCTCTGACGCCTTCGGCCGGGTCGCCACCGACCTGCGCGTCAGCCTGACCGACCGCTGCAACCTGCGCTGTACCTACTGCATGCCCGAGGAAGGCCTCGACTGGCTGCCCCAGGAGTCGCAGCTCACCGACGACGAGGTGGTCCGGCTGATCACGGTCGCGGTGGAGCGGCTGGGCGTCCGCGAGGTCCGGTTCACCGGCGGCGAGCCGCTGGTGCGGCGCGGCCTGGTCGACATCGTGCGGCGTACGGCGGCCCTGGAGCCGCGCCCGGAGACCTCACTGACCACCAACGCTCTCGGCCTCGCCAAGACCGCGGCCGCGCTCAAGGAGGCCGGACTCGACCGGGTCAACGTCAGCCTCGACACGATCCGGTCCGACACCTTCCACGAGATCACCCGGCGCGACCGCTACGCCGACGTCGTCGCCGGCCTCGAGGCCGCCCAGGCAGCCGGGCTCGGGCCGGTGAAGGTCAACGCCGTGCTGCTGCGCGGGGTCAACGACGACCAGGCGGTCGAGCTGCTCGACTGGTGCCTGGAGCGCGGCTACGCGCTGCGGTTCATCGAGCAGATGCCGCTGGACGCCCAGCACGGCTGGAGCCGCGAGCAGATGGTCACCGCCGACGAGATCCTGACCTCGCTCGAGGCACACCACGTCCTGCTGCCCGCCGTCGAGCCGCGGGGGAGCGCGCCGGCCGAGCTGTTCCTGGTCGACGGTGGTCCGGCCACGGTGGGCATCATCGCGTCGGTGACCCGGCCCTTCTGCGGCAACTGCGACCGGGTCCGGCTCACCGCCGACGGCCAGGTCCGCAACTGCCTGTTCGCCCGCGAGGAGTCCGACCTGCGCACCGCGCTGCGTGCCGGTGCGTCCGACGCCGAGCTGGCCGAGCGGTGGATCGCCGCGATGGCGACGAAGAAGCCCGGCCATGGGATCGACGACCCGACGTTCCTCCAGCCCGACCGGCCGATGTCGGCGATCGGGGGATAACCGCGGTGCACCGCGGCATCGTGCTCGCCGCGGTGCTCGGGTGTGTCCTGACCGTGTCCGGGTGTGGCGATGCGAAGGTCCTGCATGCGGGAGGCGTCTCCGTCCTGGTGGCGGCGCCGTCGGGCGACAGCATGGCTGCCGAGTTCCGCGGCGAGCTCGCTGTCGTCGGAGACTGTGCGGGTGCCGGCGACGCCGTGGTCATCTGGCCGCACGGCACCAAGGTCGTCCGTGCGGATCCGCTCACCCTGGACATCCCGGGGGTCGGCCACGTGACCGTCGGTGAACGGTTCGAGATGGGCGGCGGCTTCGTCTACGAGTCAAGCGACGCGACCGAGTCCGCTCCGGCCGTGTTCGGCGACAAGGTGGCGATTCCCGAAGGCTGTCGAGGCCGAGACCTCTGGGTTGCCGCGTCGTAGCCCGGGCCGGTCCAAACCTCTAGACGGCGTGGTCGGCGCCGTCGACGTGCTCGACGGTCTCCTTGAGGAAGCCGCGGGCGCCGAGGAAGTCCGAGAGCGACACCTTGTGGTCGTCACACGCGAGCCAGACCTTGCGGCGCTCGGGGGTGTGCAGCTTGGGGTTGTTCCACCGGAGCGCCCACACCGCGGGCCTGGTGCAGCCGCGGGCTGAGCAGATGTCGGTCATGAGGTCCCCCGTTGGGCGTGCCCGGAAATGAAAAAGTGGTGCCGGCCAACCACGGGGAGAGCTGTCCGGCACCACACCGCCCGAGCAAGCCCACGCGGCATTGGAATTGTTCCACGTTCGCGCCGGGAATCAAACGGCCGCGGGCTAAGAATATTCTTACCCGGCTACGGCGCCTTGGGGCCCGTACCGAGCTCCTTGCGCTCGGCTCCGGCGCCGAGCAAGGCGAAGTTGTCGCCTTTGCTGGTCGCGGCGTTCGCCATCACCACCGCGACGTACGGCAGCACCAGCGCCGCGGCGATCAGGATCGGCCACAGCCAGTGGATCTCCAGCAGCGACGCGATGATCGCCCCGACGAAGCAGAGCGTGCGGATGCCCATCGAGAACAGGTAGCGCTTCTGCCGCGCCGCGATGTCCTCATTGCGGCTGGCCGCTGCCGAGGTGATGCGCACCGCCTCGGGTTCGCGGCTGCGCTCCCGGGCCATACCGGCCACTGTACGCCGGGATCGGGCGTCTGCCCGCGTCGGTACAGTCGAGGCCATGACCAACCGCACCTACCGCGTCACTGAGATCGTCGGCACCTCCAACGAAGGCCTCGAGCAGGCGATCCACAACGGCGTGGAGCGGGCCGCCAAGACGCTGCGCCACTGCGACTGGTTCGAGGTCACCGAGGTGCGGGGCCAGATCAAGGACGGCAAGGTCGAGCACTTCCAGGTCGGCATCAAGGTGGGCTTCCGGCTGGAGGACGAAGAGTGAGGCGTGCCGCTCACCGCTGAGCAGGTCGACGGCCTCGGGGTCGCGCTCAACGAGGCGTCCTGGCACGACCTGACCGTCGACGGCAGCACGGTCGCGGTGCTCCTGACGGTCCTCTCGCGCGACGACTCCGGCGCCGAGTCACCGGACCCGCGCCGCACGCTGCGGCTGACCGGCTGCTCGCGGCTGGTGGCGTCCTACCGGGCGGGCCGCTGGGACGACGACGCCGCCGAGGCGCTGCCGCTCGATACTGCCGGTCTCCGCGAGCTGCTGCGCCGCAACGGCGGCACCCCGATCTACGGCTGGGACTTCGTCGACGCGGACGAGAGCAATTGGCCGCGTTGGCGCGAGCGACTCAGCCTCGACCTGGCGCTCGGGGGCCGGGGCGGCCACGACCTCCGCCTCTTCCAGGACCTGCAGGGTCGGGCCCACCTGGACCTGCGGGTGTGGTTCACGGACCTGGCCGTCCTGGACGGCTCGGGCGCACCTCTCGCCCTCGACTCCTTCATCGCCGCCGGCGTCCGCTGGTGGGACGCGATGTACGCCGGTGAGCGCTCCGACCTGGCGCCGGGTATCACGGCGCTGCGGCCTCCGGGACCGGAACGGCGCTGGTGGGACCGGTTTCGGCGTACTCCCCGGTAGTCGCTAGCGTCGCGTGCGTGAGTGATCCCAGGTCTGTCCTCGTGACCGGCGGCAACCGCGGCATCGGCCGGGCGATCGCCGAGGCGTTCGTCGCCCAGGGCGACAAGGTAGCCGTGACGACACGCAACGGCGGGGCCCCCGACGGCACCCTCGACGTCCGCTGCGACATCACCGACCCCGAGGCCGTCGAGGCGGCGTTCGTGCAGGTCGAGGAGGCGCACGGCCCGGTCGAGGTGCTGGTGGCCAACGCCGGCATCACCAAGGACACGCTGCTGCTGCGGATGTCGGAGGACGACTGGGCGTCGGTGATCGACACCAACCTCACGGCGTCCTACCGCCTCGCGAAGCGGGCGGCCAAGGGGATGCTGCGGCTGCGGCGGGGCCGGATCGTCTTCGTCTCCTCGGTGGTGGGCCTCCTGGGCTCGGCCGGCCAGGTCAACTACGCCGCCTCGAAGTCCGGTCTGGTCGGGATGGCCCGGTCGATCGCGCGCGAGCTCGGCTCCCGGTCGATCACGGCGAACGTCGTCGCACCCGGGTTCGTCGAGACCGACATGACAGAGGTGCTCACCGACGAGCAGAAGGCACTGATCAAGACGCAGGTCCCGCTGGGGCGGTACGCCGCTCCCGAGGAGGTCGCCGCCGCGGTGACCTGGCTGGCCGGCGATGGAGCGGCGTACGTCACCGGGGCCGTGATCCCGGTCGACGGTGGACTCGGAATGGGGCACTGAATGAGCGGCATCCTGGACGGCAAGCGGATCCTCGTCGCGGGCGTGACGATGGACTCCTCCATCGGCTTCGCTGCGGCGAAGTACGCGCAGGAGCAGGGCGCGACCGTGCTCATCTCCAACTTCGGCCGCGCGCTCGGCATCACCCGGCGGATCGCCAAGCGGCTGCCGACCGAGCCGGCGGTGCTGGAGCTCGACGTCACCGACGACGAGCACCTCGCGGGCCTCGCCGACCAGGTGCGCGAGCACGTCGACGGCCTCGACGGCGTGGTCCACTCCATCGCCTACGGCAACCCGGAGACGCTGCTGGGCGGCAAGTTCCTGACCGGGCCGTGGCCCGACGTGGCGCAGGCCTTCCAGGTCTCGGCCTACTCCCTGATGTCGCTGACCGAGGCCTGCCGGCCGCTGATGTCCTCGGGCGGCTCGGTGGTGGGGCTGACGTTCGATGCGACCGTCGCCTGGCCGGCGTACGACTGGATGGGCGTGGCCAAGGCCGGCCTCGAGTCGACGTCACGCTACCTCGCCCGCAACCTGGGCGAGCACGGGATCCGGGTCAACCTGGTCTCCGCGGGCCCGCTGCGCACGCTGGCCGCCAAGGCGATCCCCGGGTTCAGCGACCTCGAGGACCTGTGGACGACGCGCGCACCGCTGGGCTGGGACAACGCCGACCACGAGCCGACCGCGAAGGCTGTCTGCGCGCTGCTCTCCGACCTGTTCCCCGCGACCACCGGTGAGATCGTGCACGTCGACGGGGGCTTCCACGCGACGGGGGCCTGAGCCCCTTCGGTAACGTCCGGCGCGTGGCTGCCGAACCCGCGTCCCTGGTCGAGCTGCGGGTCCTCGAGGGCCCGAACCTCTACTTCCCCCGCGCTGCGATCAAGCTGACCCTCGACATCGGCGGGCTCGCGGCCGTGCCCGAGGAGACCGCCAAGCGGTTCGCGCAGCGGATCGGGCTGCGCAACGCCCGGCCCGGGAAGCCCGACACGGGCTTCCGGCAGCGGTTCGCGCTGCGCGCGGTCGGCCGGCTGGTGCGCGCCATCGCCACCGAGTCGGGCGCGACCCGCCTCGCCGTACGCGTGCGGCCCACCAGCGACCAGCACCAGATCGTCGTGGCCTTCCCGTGGCGGCACCGCACCAAGGCCCAGGTGATGGGGTCCGCGGTCGCGGAGGTGCTGGACGCCGTCCCCGGCGGGGAGGTCGACGCGGTGGTGGGCGCGGCGGCCGCTCGGGTGGCCGCGGCCGACGACGGCCCGGCGCCGCACACGATCACCCCCCGCATCCCGGTCGTGGCGGTGACCGGTACCAACGGCAAGACCACGACCTCGCGGATGATCGCCCACATCGCGCGCACCGACGGCCGCCTGGTCGGCTGGTCCAACACCGACGGCATCTACATCGACGGCGAGCTCGTCGAGGAGGGCGACTACTCCGGGCCGTCCGGCGCCGGCCGGGTGCTGGCGCACCCGCAGGTCGAGCTCGCGGTCACCGAGACCGCGCGGGGCGGCATCCTGCTCAAGGGGATCGGGCTGACCCGCAACGACGTCTCGGTTGTCACCAACGTCTCCGCCGACCACCTCGGCCTCCAGGGCATCGACACCCTCGACCAGCTGGCCGAGGTGAAGGGCGTCGTCCCGCACATCACCAGGAAGGGCGGCTGGGCCGTCCTCAACGGCGACGACCCACGGGTCTTCGCCATGCGGGCGACGATCAAGGCGCAGCCGTGGGTCTTCTCCCGCGACCCGGACTCGCCGGCCATCCGGGAGGTGCTCTCGGACGGTGGTCGGGCGACCACCGTCATCGACGGGTGGATCGCGGTGCTGCTTCCGCATCGCGACCCCGACCCGCTGGTCGAGCTGGTCGACGTGCCGATGACGCTCGCCGGGCTGTCCCGCTTCAACGTCGAGAACAGCCTCGCCGCCGCCTCCGCCGCCCTCGCGATCGGGATCTCGCGAGAGGTGGTGGTCGCGGGGCTGCGCAGCTTCCTGCCGGACGCCGAGCACAACCCGGGCCGGATGAACTTCTTCTCCATGCCCGACGGGGTCTCCGTCGTCATGGACCTCGCGCACAACGAGGCGGGGCTGGAGGCGCTGCTGGAGATCATGAACGGCGTCCGTCGGCACGGCTGCCGGCTGCTGCTCGGCCTCGGCGCCGTCGGAGACCGCACCGACGAGCTGATCGAGACCCTCGGGGAGATCGGCGCCCGCGACAGCGACGTGATCGCGATCGGCCACAAGGCCCGCTACCTGCGCGGCCGGACCACCGAGGAGCTCGAGGAGCTGATGCGCGCGGGTGCCGCGCGGGTCGGCGTGACCGACGTCCCGGCGTACCCCACCGAGGTCGCCTGCCTCGCCGCGCTGGTCGACCTGGCCGCGCCGGGCGACGTGGTGGGGCTGATGTGCCACGCCGAGCGGCAGGAGGCCTACGACTGGATCGCCGAGCATGGCGGCACGCCGGACAGCCCCAAGACCCTGCGCGAGAAGGTGCGCGCCGCAATTGGACCAGATGAGTCGGCTCGGATCGGCCCTTCGGTCAGGCCATCTGGCGCCTAGCGTTGAGGTCATGAACACCACCACCGAGCAGCTGCACACGATCCCCGCCCGCCTCGACTTCGACGCCGTGGTCCCGTCGTTCAGCAAGGCCGTGACCCACCTCGACAACGCCGCCACCCGCGAGCTCGACCGGGTCGGGATCCCGGCCGGGCTGCGTGACCTGCTCAAGCTCCGGGCCAGCCAGCTCAATGGCTGTGCCTACTGCGTCGACATGCACTCCACCGACGCCGCCACCAACGGCGAGCCGCAGCAGCGGATCCACGCGGTGAGCATCTGGCGCGAGTCGCCGTTCTTCACCGAGAAGGAGCGAGCCGCGCTGGCGTTCACCGAGTCGGTCACCCGCGCCACCGAGACCCACGTGCCGCAGGAGGACTTCGACGCGGTCGCCGCGCACTGGTCGCCCGAGGAGATCGGCGCCCTGGTCGCGCTGATCGTCACCATCAACGCCTGGACCCTGATCGGTGTCGCGACCCGCACCTGGGAGCCGGCGCTCCACGCCTGAGGCCTGGGCGCGTCAGGCGTCCACGGGCGCCGCCGCCACGTAGTCGGGATCGGCGGCGGGGGCGTCGGAGGAGACGCCGGCGCCGGCCTGGGCCTGGGGCGCCCAGTTCTCGAGCTCCGTCATCACCTCGGCGTGCTTGTCGACGCAGATCACGACCAGGTCGCCCCGGTTGGCGCGCGACATGGCGTGCCGGACCGCGCTGATCTCGTCGAGGTCCTCCTCGACCTGCTTGCACCGGGCGCCCTCGGCCATTGCGGTCCGGACGCCGTCGGCGACCAGGCGGGCGACGTCGCCGCGCTCGCGACCACGCAGCGCGACGTCCTCGCGCACGATGACGACGTCGAAGTGCTGGGCAGCGATGTGCCCGAGCTCGCGCATGTCCTCGTCGCGGCGGTCGCCGGCGGTGGCGATGACGCCGATCCGCGAGGGCCGGGCGAGCTCGTGCGAGGCCTCGAGCGAGTCGCCGACCCGGTCCACGAAGTCGCCGAGCATCTTCATGCCCGGCGCGTTGTGGCAGTAGTCGACGATGACGTTGACGCCGTTGACCTCGACCTCGTTGAGGCGGCCCGGGGACAGGTAGTAGTTCGTCGAGAACGACCGCAGCCCCTGCCGGATGTCGTGCAGTGGGGCGCCGGCGGCGAACGCCGCGGCGGCGGCGGCCAGTGCGTTCTGGACGTTCATGCGGGCCCGGCCGCCGAAGGTCGCGGGCAGCAGGTGGGTCCAGGCCAGCTGCATCTCGCGGGGACCGTGCTTGACGACGATCATCTCGCCGCGCTCGGACGGGTTGAGGACCAGCGCCTTCCCGCCCCGACGGCAGTGGGCGTCGATCATGTCGCGCGTCTCCGAGCCCGGCTCGTCCATCGAGAACCACACCACCTGGCCCGAGCAGCGGCGCCGCATCTCTCGCACCAGCGGGTCGTCGGCGTTGAGCACGGCGTGCCCGTCGCGCGGCACGGCCTCGACCAGGACCGCCTTCACGTCCGCGAGCTGCTCGACCGTGTCGATGCCGCGCAGGCCGAGGTGGTCGGGCTGGACGTTGAGTACGACGGCGACGTCGTTGCGCTCGTAGCCGAGCCCCTCGCGCAGGATCCCGCCCCGCGCGACCTCGAACACGGCGAAGTCGACCCGCGGGTTCTGCAGCACCATCCGCGCGGACCGGGGCCCGGAGGCGTCCGCCCTGATCACCAGCCGCTCGTCGATGACGACGCCGTCGGTCGAGGTCATGCCGACCTTGCGGCCCATGCCCTTGAAGATGTGGCTGATCATCCGCGAGGTCGTCGTCTTGCCGTTGGTGCCGGTCACCGCCACGATCGGGATCCGCGACGTGGCGCCCGGCGGGAAGAGCATGTCGACGACGGGCTTGGCGATGAACTGCGGCTCGCCGAAGGTCGGGTGGGTGTGCATCCGGAACCCCGGGGCGGCGTTGATCTCGCAGATCGCGCCGCCGGTCTCGCGCACCGGTTCGGTGATGTCGGGGCAGATGAAGTCGATGCCGGCGATGTCGAGGCCGACCATCCGCGCGGCCTCCTCGGCGATCTCGACGTTTTCCGGGTGCGCCTCGAAGGTGCGGTCGATCGAGATACCGCCGGTCGACATGTTGCCGGTGAGCGCGAGCTTGACCATCTGGCCCTCGGGCGGCACGTCGGTCATCGCGTAGCCCTGCTCGCGCACCAGCTCGATCGCGGCGGCGTCGACCTTGATCCGGGTCAGCACCTTCTCGTGCCCGACGCCGCGCCGCGGGTCGGCGTTCGCGGTGTCGACGAGCTGCTCGACGGTCGACACGCCGTCGCCGGTGACCGATGCCGGCACGCGCTCGGCGATGGCGGCGATCCGGCCGTCGATGACCAGGCAGCGGTAATCCTTGCCGACGATCAGCGACTCGACGACGATCACGCCGCGCCGGGACTGCTCCTGGGCGATCGGGAACGCCGCCCGCACGTCGTCCTCGTTCTGGAGGTCGAGGCAGACCCCGCGGCCGTGGTTGCCGTCGAGCGGCTTCACCACGACCGGGTAGCCGATCCGCTCGGCCGCGCGGACCGCCTGGTCGGCCGTGCGCACGGTGTCCTGCTTGGGCACCGGGAGGCCGGCCGCCCCCAGCAGCCGGGTCGTCAGGTCCTTGTCGGAGGCGATGTCGACCGCGATCGCGGAGGTCGCGGAGGTCATGGTCGCGCGGATCCGCTTGGCGTGGACGCCCTGGCCGAGCTGGACCAGGGAGTACTGGTTGAGCCTGATCCACGGGATGTCGCGGGAGACCGCCTCGTCGAGTATCGCCTGGGTCGACGGGCCGAACGCCGTCCGCTCGGCGCGCAGGATGAACGCCTCGAGCTCCTGGTCCCAGTCGAACTCGGGGTCGGCCTGGACGAGGTGGTTGACCAGGCGTACGGCGAGCCGCGCCGCCGCGAGACCGACCTGCTCGTCGACGTAGCCGAAGATCACGTTGTAGTGACCCGGCTCGCCCTTGAGCGCCCGGGTCTTGCCCCGGCGGATGTCGTGACCGACGACCTGCTGCAGGGCCAGCGCGGTGTGCTCGGCGACGTGGCCCAGCCAGGTGCCTTCGTGCAGCCTCTCGACGAACCCCCCGCGCTTGCCCCGCGAGCAGGAGTGCTCGCGCAGGCCGGGCAGCATCTCCAGGAGGTGGTCGGTGAACCCAGGGATGGTGTTGGTCGGGAACCGCTCCAGCGACCCCAGGTCGACGACGAGGTGGATCGCTCGCTCGTAGGACCAGATGTTGGCCCCGCGGTAGACCCGGGTCTCGAGGATCGTGAGGTCTGGGGTGGGTCGCTCGGTCATGAGTCTTCTCCGTCCATGTCCTGGTCCCGAGGGTCGGGTCGGGCGTCGCGTTTCCTGGTCCGCCGGAGGCGTCGGCGCAGCACGCTCGGGGAGGCGTCGCCCGCGGCGATGTCTCGGGCCATCTGTCTCAGGTCGTGGCCCGCCCCGGCGATCTCGGCTGCCTCGAGCGGGTCGACGTGGATCTCGAACGGCAGCAGCTCACGCCGCGCCAGGTCGAACCGCGCGCCCTGTGGCAGCACGTGCAGCACCACGCCGCTGGCCAGCAGCGGGGCCGACCGCTTGGCGTCGAAGGCGTTGGTGGTGATGTTTCTCGGGTCGAGGATCGTCACCGCACCGCGCCCGGCCACGCGGAGCACCCCGTCGTGCACGATGGCGGCGGTGTCCTCGTCGATGCCCAGCCCGAGCAGCTGCGGCGACTGGGCGACGATCATCAGCAGCCGGCCGTAGCGGTTGCGCTGCTCGAAGTGCTGGTCGATCACGGTCCCCGGCACCAACCCGAGGCCGGCCGCCACCTGGGTCATCCGCTGCTTGGGGGTGCTGCCGCCGACCCCGAAGGCCACCATGTGGCTGGACTGGATCGAGGCCCCGGCCGACGTACCGCCGACAACCGCGCCCCGGCGGTGCGCGGCGACGATGGCGTCGCCGACCGGCGTGCCGCAGATGATCGCGCTGAGCTTGAGCTGGTTGCCGCCGGTCATGAAGATGCCGGTGGCCTTCTCGAGCTCGGCGACCAGCTCCGGGTCGCTCGCCTGCTCCCTGCTCTCGGGGCGGACCATCGAGACCTCGGCGGCCCCCTCGGCCCGGAACAGGGCGTCGTAGACCTCGACGATCTCGTCCCCGAGGCTCGAGGCCGTCGGGATCACGGCGATGCGCGCCTGCGGTCCGCCGCTGGCCGCCACGAACTCCTTCAGGATCCGGCGCTTGCGGAGCTTGTCCTCCGCGCCGCCGATGATCATCAAGGGGCCACCCGGCATGACAGTCACCCTAGGGGCTTGCAAGACTCGGCTCGTGAGCGACTCGAAGACCCTGGTGGTGATGCGCCACTCGAAGGCCGAGCAGTCCGGCCCCAGCGACTTCGAGCGGCAGCTCACCGACCGGGGTGTCGTGGACGCGACCGAGGCCGGCCAGTGGCTCGCCAACCGCGGGATCGAGCCGGACCAGGCACTCGTCTCCGCCTCGGTCCGGACCCTGCAGACCTGGGAGTCGGTCAACGAGGGCGGCGGCTGGGACCTCGAGGCCACGCCCGAGCAGGCGCTCTACGACGCCGGCACCGAGAGCGCGCTCGACCTGATCCGCGGCACCGACGAGGCCATGCGCACCCTGGTGGTGGTCGGCCACAACCCGACCATGGCCACGCTCGCCGCGCTGCTCGACGACGGCCAGGGCGACGAGGAGGCGAGCACCGAGGTCGCCATCGGCTTCCCGACCAGCGCGCTGGCCGTCTTCAGCTACGACGGCGACTGGGAGGACCTCGACGAGGCGAGCGCCAGCGTGGTGGCCTACCACGTCGGGCGGGGCTGAGGTTCCTGCTTGCCCACCCCGCTTGTGTGGCGGCCGCGCGCGTAGCAGACCGGCACCCGCCGTCAAGGACCGCCTTCGGCGTCCGCTGCGCGGCGCCTGCGGCGTCCTTGACTGCGGGTCCCGGCCGGCCTGCTACCCGCGCGCACACGGCGGGCTTCGCCCGCCGCCGCATGCGCGGCCGCCCCACCACCACACCGGTCACAGGAGACTCTGCGCTATCACTCCTGTAGCGACCTCTGCACTTCTGCACCGAGATTTCGGTGGAGAAGTGCAGGGGTCGCCTGAGGAGTGGTAGCAGCGGGACCGCTGATGTTCATGGTGTGTGCCCGCGCCTGCAACGGCGCGGCGAAGCCCGCCGTTGTGCGCCGTATCACCCGATCGCGCGAGGCTCGCGGTCAAGGACGCCGAAGGCGCCGCGCAGCGGGCGCCGAAGGCGATCCTTGACAGCGAGACGCGATCGGGTAGGCGCGCGGGCACCGGCAAGCGGGACCACTCCGACTCACACAGGAGGAGCCGGCGTGACGATGCCCTCGGCGGCGTCGGCAGCCTCGATCTCCTCGCGTGAGATGCCGAGCAGGTAGAGGATCGTGTCGAGATAAGGCACGTTGACCGCGGTGTCGGCGGCGTCCTGCACCACCGGCTTGGCGTTGTAGGCGATGCCCAGCCCCGCGGCGTTGAGCATGTCGAGGTCGTTGGCGCCGTCACCGATCGCGATCACCGAGGCCTCGGTGAGGCCGAGCTCGGCGGCGAACTCGCGCAGCGCGCGGGCCTTGCCGGCCCGGTCGACCACGTCGCCGACGATGTTCCCGGTGAGCTTGCCGTCCGCGACCTCGAGCTCGTTGGCGCGGGAGAAGTGGATGCCGAGGTCGGCGGCGAGCCGGTCGGTGATCTGGCTGAAGCCACCCGAGACCAGCGCGAACCGGTAGCCGAGGCGGCGCAGGATCCGCACCAGGGTGTTGGCGCCGGGGGTCAGCACGATCGCGTCGTAGACCGCGTCGAACGACGCGACGTCGAGCCCGGCCAGCAGCTTGACCCGCTCGCGCAGCGACTGCTCGAAGTCGAGCTCGCCGCGCATCGCCGCCTCGGTCACCTCGGCGACCTCGTTGCGGTAGCCGGCGTGCTCGGCGAGCATCTCGATCACCTCGCCCTGGATGAGGGTCGAGTCGACGTCCATCACGATCAGCCGCATCCCGCGGCGCTGCAGGTTGGCTGGCTGCACCGCGACGTCGACCCCCTGCTTGGCCGCCTCGGCCGCGAGCGTGGTGCGCAGCGAGTCGGTGTCGATGCCAGAGACGTGCAGGTCGATGGCGGTGACCGGATAGCGCGCCATCCGCTCGATGCGGTCGATGTTGGCGCCGCTGTCGGCGATCCGGCCGGCCACCGCGGCCATCTGAGATGCCTTGAGCGGCGTGCCGATCACGGTCACATGGGAGCGGCCCAGGCCGCGGGTCCGGTTGTCGCCCGTGCCGCGGTCGATCTCGACATGCATGTCGAGGTCGCGGGCGGTGGCCTCGACGGCGTCGCGGAGCTTCTTCCAGTCCCGGGGGATCGTGACCAGGACGCCGAGGATGAGCCGGCGCCGCAGCACGATCTGCTCGATGTCGACCACCTCGACCCCGGAGCGCGACAGGGTGGTGAAGATCGTCGAGGTGACGCCGGGCCGGTCCTTGCCGGTGAGCGTGATGAGCAGCGTCTCCGGCTTGGGGCCCCGATGGTCGTTCATCGTCGATCACGGTATCGCCGGGGCGGCAGTGTCGGTGGCCGGTCCTAGCGTTCGTGGACATGAGACACGCACACCACACGATCGACTACGTCGAGCTCTACGTCGACGACGTCGCGGCGGCCAAGCAGTTCTACGGCACCGCGTTCGGCTGGCGGTTCAACGACTACGGCGACGCCTACGCCGGCATCCAGGCGCCCGACGGCGACGGGGAGCTCGGCGGCATCACGGTCGGCGACACCCGCGGCGGCAGCCCCCTGGTGCTGATGATCTCCCACGACCTCGACGGCAGCCTCGAGGCGGTCCGGGGCGCAGGCGGCGAGGTCGTCGAGGGCCCGTTCGACTACCCGGGCGGCCGGCGCTTCCACTTCCGCGACCCGAGCGGCAACGTCCTGGGCGTCTTCCAGCCGTCCGACGGGTAGGGGGCCCGGAGCTCACTCCGGTGGCCACACCTCGGGGGACGACGCCGCCACGAGCGCGCGGCGGGCTGCCCGGCCCAGCGGCAGCAGCGCGGCCCGGCGTGCCTCCGCCTCCGCGGCGGTCAGCGCGCCGCCGTCGTCCGCCAGGCCGAGCGCCACGATCTCCAGCGCCTGCAGGGCCCGCCCGGCGAGCTCCACGCAGCGCGGCGGCACCCCTGGCGGGGCGGTGAGGGGAGCCCGGTGCCGCACCCTGGACAGCTCCGCCATCAGCTGGTCGGCGACCTCCGGCTGCCAGCGGGCGACGTCGAGGGCGGCGAGCGCGTCGGCCGCCTCGGGCAGAGCCGAGCGCAGCGCCCGGTCCGCCTCGCCGACGTCTGGCAGCTGGCGGCGTTCGGCGGCCATGACCGACCAGGTGACGGCCGCGCCCACGCGGTCCGGCACCAGCCCGGCCACTGCGAAGCCAGCGGCGTCGAGGGCAACGGCAGCCTCGCCGACCTCCAGCGCGGCGGCGTTGAAGGCGGCCGGCCCGCCCAGCCCCACCGGGTCGCCGTCGGTCGGCAGCGCCGCGCCGAGTGCATCGGCGCCTTGGGCCCGGAGCCGGCCGAGGCCGGTCATCAGCGGCTCCGGGTCCGCGCCCGGATGAGCCACGAGGTGCGTGGCGTCCTCGCCGACCACCGCGTCGATCAGGAGGTCGGCGACCACGTGACCGCGCAGCCACGCGGTGCCCCACCACGCCAGCCGCACGGAGGCGGGGAGGATGTCAGACGGGATGGTCACGCCCGGCGAGGCTACGCCGGGACGCCCGCCCTCCGGTCAGTAGGGTTGCGGCCATGGCCGCCGTCCTCGAGTTCGCAGGGGTCACGGTGCGCAAGGGCCGGGCCACGCTGCTCGACGACATCGACTGGACGGTCGAGGAGGACGAGCGCTGGGTGGTGCTGGGGCCCAACGGCGCGGGCAAGACCACGCTGCTTCAGGTCGCCTCTGCGCAGCTGCACCCGACGACGGGCGTGGCCGGCATCCTGGAGGAGGTGCTGGGCACGGTCGACGTGTTCGAGCTGCGCCCCCGGATCGGGCTGACCAGCGCCGCCCTGGCCGAGCGGATCCCGCGCGGTGAGAGCGTCCGCGACGTGGTCGTCTCGGCGTCCTACGGCGTGGTCGGCCGGTGGCGCGAGGACTACGACGAGCTCGACCACGAGCGTGCGCTGCGGCTGCTGGAGGAGCTCGGGGTCAAGCACCTCGCCGACCGCACCTTCGGGACGCTCAGCGAGGGGGAGCGGAAGCGGGTGCAGATCGCCCGCGCCCTGATGACCGACCCCGAGCTGCTGCTGCTCGACGAGCCGGCGGCCGGGCTGGACCTGGGAGGCCGCGAGGACCTGGTCTCGACGCTCAGCGTGCTTGCCCTCGACGCCGACTCGCCGGCCACCGTGCTGGTCAGCCACCACGTCGAGGAGATCCCGCCGGGGTTCACCCATGCGCTGCTGCTGCGGGAGGGGAAGGTGGTCGCGAGCGGCCTCCTCGACCACGTCCTGACCGAGGCGAACCTCTCGACGACCTTCGCCATGCCGCTCGTCCTCCAGCACGCCAGTGGACGCTGGTCCGCACGGCGGCGGCAACGGCGGGCCGGTATCCACTAGGGTCCCCGCCATGGACTGGCTCAGCGACCACCTCGCCGCCGTCTGGCTCGGCGTCGCCATCCTGCTCGGCGTCGCGGAGCTGGCCAGCATGGACCTCATCCTCATGATGCTCGCCGCCGGCGCCCTGGTCGGCATGGTCGTGGCCCTGGTCGGAGCCGGCTTCGCCGTCTCGGCCATCGCCGCCGCCATCGCCTCGGTCGCCTGCCTGGCGCTGGTCCGCCCGCAGCTGGTCAAGCGGCTGCACAGCGGGCCGGAGCTGTCGCTCGGCCACGGGAAGCTCGTCGGGCAGCAGGGCAAGGTCACCGAGCGGATCACCGGGCTCGAGGCGGGGCGGATCAAGATCGGCGGGGAGATCTGGTCGGCCCTGCCCTACGACGAGTCGCTGGTCATCGACCCGGGCAGCACCGTGGAGGTCCTGCAAATCCGCGGAGCCACGGCGTACGTCCATCCTGTAGCAAGCATCGAGTCCTAGCCAGATCCTCTGGTCGGACAGACCTCCAAGGAGAACCCATGGGCGCACTCATCGTGCTGATCCTGCTGGTCCTGCTGTTCCTCTTCGTCGTGACCCTGCTCGCCAAGACGGTACGGATCGTGCCCCAGGCGCGGGCGGGGATCGTGGAGCGGTTCGGCAAGTACAAGCAGACCTTGCCGGCCGGCCTCAACATCGTCGTGCCGTTCATCGACAAGGTCCGTTACCTGATCGACCTGCGGGAGCAGGTGGTGAGCTTCCCACCGCAGCCGGTGATCACCGAGGACAACCTGGTCGTCTCGATCGACACCGTCATCTACTTCCAGGTGACCGACCCGATCGCAGCGACCTACGAGATCGCCAACTACATCCAGGCGGTCGAGCAGCTGACGATGACCACGCTGCGAAACATCGTCGGTGGGATGGACCTCGAGCAGACCCTGACCAGCCGTGAGGAGATCAACCACGGGCTCCGCGGCGTCCTCGACGAGGCGACCGGCAAGTGGGGCATCCGGGTCAACCGGGTGGAGATCAAGGGCATCGACCCGCCGCCGTCCATCAAGGACGCGATGGAGAAGCAGATGCGCGCCGACCGGGACAAGCGGGCCCTGATCCTCTCCGCGGAGGGCCAGCGGCAGTCGGCGATCCTCACCGCGGAGGGCAACAAGCAGTCGGCCATCTTGAACGCCGAGGGTGACCGCGAGTCGCAGATCCTGCGGGCCCAGGCCGACCGGGAGTCCGCGATCCTGAGGGCCCAGGGTGAGGGGCAGGCCATCCAGATGGTCTTCCAGGCCATCCACGACGGCGAGCCCGACCAGGCGCTGCTGGCCTACCAGTACCTGCAGATGATGCCGCAGATCGCCCGCGGCGACGCCAACAAGGTGTGGGTCATCCCCTCGGAGATCACCAAGGCGCTCGAGGGGCTCGGCTCCGCCGTACACGAGATGTCGGGGATCCCGAAGTCGTCGGGCGGCCCGCGCAAGCGCGTCGACCTCGGCTCGACCGACCGCGCCGTGCTCGAGACGAGCCAGGCGCTCGCCGACAGCGAGGTCAGCAAGGCCAACGCCGCCGTCCAGGCAGCCATCGCCGAGGCGGCGAGCGCGGCCAACCCCGGCTCGACCGCCGCGCTGGACGCGGATGAGAGGGACACGGCACCGCCGCCGACGACTCCTCCGGCCAGCACCGACGGCCCGCCCCCACCGCCTCCGCCACCCGCTACGCCGGCCTCCTGAGGGGCGACATAGCCTCCTAGGGTGTCGCCGCTCGAAGCCATCGCCATCGGCCTGGCGGGACTGGCGGCCGGCACCATCAACACCGTGGTGGGGTCGGGAACGCTGATCACGTTCCCGACCCTCCTCGCGTTCGGCGTCCCGCCGGTGACCGCCAACGTGTCGAACACGATCGGCCTGGTGCCCGGGTCGGTGTCGGGGGCGGTCGGCTACCGTCGCGAGCTCGAGGGCCAGCGTCCCCGGATTCTGCGGATCGGCGTCGCCTCGCTGGTGGGCGGCATCGTGGGCGGGGTCCTGCTGCTGGTGCTGCCCGACGGTGCCTTCTCCGCGATCGTGCCCGTGCTGGTCGGGCTCGGGATCGTGCTCGTCGTCGCCCAGCCCCGCATCACCCGCTGGGTCGAGCGGCGCCACGAGGCGATCGGCGCGACCCCGCACGACCCCGTCCTGGGCGCCCGGTGGGTGTGGCCGGGGGTGCTCCTCGCAGGCGTCTACGGCGGCTACTTCGGCGCCGCGCAAGGGGTGCTGCTGATGGGCATCATGGGCGTCGGCATCCCGGACGGCCTGCAGCGGCTCAACGCGCTGAAGAACGTCCTGGCGGCGATCGTCAACGCCGTCGCGGGGCTGCTGTTCGCGCTCGTCGCCGACGTGGACTGGCGGATCGTCGTCCTGATCGGCGTGGGCTCGGTGGTCGGCGGCCAGCTCGGGGCGACCGTCGGCCGCAGGCTCCCACCACCGGTGCTGCGCGGCACGATCGTCGTCGTGGGCGTGGTGGCGCTGACCGTGTTCCTGCTCGGCTGAGAGGCTGGTGCTGTGCCGATCCCGGAGTTCGTCGTCGACCTGCGCGCCAAGATCGGCCACGACCTGTTGTGGCTGCCGGCCGTGACGGCCGTCGTACGCCGCGGTGCGGACGTGCTCCTCGTCCAGCGCAGCGACAGCCACCGCTGGACCCCCGTGACCGGCGTCCTCGACCCCGGCGAGGAGCCGGCCGAGGGCGCGGTCCGCGAGGTTCTCGAGGAGACCGGTGTCGAGGCGCGGGTCGACCGCGTCGTGGCCGTGAGCGGCGCCAACTGGGTGACCCACGCCAACGACGACAGGGCGGTCTACCTCGACGTGACCTTCGCGTGCACCTGGCTGTCGGGCGAGGCCCACGTGGGCGACGACGAGTCGGTCGACGTGCGTTGGTGGCCCGCCGACGCCCTCCCAGACATGAACCCGACCCTGCGCGAGCGCATCGACGCCGCGCTCAGCGACGAGGTCGCGGCCCGGTTCAAGGGCTGAGCATCAGCCCTTGTCGCGCAGCCCTCCGAGGCCCGCGAGCACCGCACCGATCGCGGGTGCGGTCAGCATCGCCCCGGTCCGGGTGGTCACGGTCTTGTCCTGGATGCCGAGCACGCCGGTGGCCGCGTCGGCCAGGTCGACGCCGATGCCGGCCAGGACCAGGTTGCGCCGAGTCTTCCCGCGGGCCAGCAGGGTCGCGGCGCCGAGGGCGATCTCCCGGGAGCCGAACAGCCGCGCCAGGTAGGGGCCTTGGGGGTTCTTGTCGATGTCGAGGCCGAACATCTTCGCGGCCAGCGCGGGCTGGGCGAACGAGATGGCGCCGACTGCGATGCGGCCGAGGGAGAGTCCGATCACAGGATTCATGAGTGGAAGAGTAGGGGGCATGGAGCTCTACGACGTGATGCGGACGACCGCGGCGATCCGGGAGTTCACCGACGACCCGCTCCCCGACGAGGTGCTGGCCAGGATCCTCGACAACGCGCGGTTCGCGCCCAGCGGCGGCAACCGGCAGGGGGCCCACCTGGTCCTGGTCACCGATCCGGAGGCCCGCAAGGCGCTGGCGGAGCTCAACAAGCCGGCCGTGCGCCGCTATGTCGCGCAGTCCAAGGCAGGGGAGACGCCCTGGAACCCGCTCGCGCCGCCCGGGCCCTCGGCCGACGAGATCGCCGCCACCGAGGTGCCCGACTACTTCGTCACACCCGTGCTCACCGCCGCCGTGGTCGTCGTGGTCTGCGTCGACCTCGCGATGGTGGCCGCGACCGACCAGGAGCTCGACCGGGTCGGACTGGTCAGCGGGGCCTCGGTCTACCCGATGGCGTGGAACATGCTGCTCGCCGCCCGTCAGGAAGGGTTCGGCGGCACCTTCACGACCATGGCGGTCGCCGAGGAGCCGCGGGTCAAGGAGCTGCTCGGCATCCCCGAGCACTACGCCGTGGCTGCGGTGGTCCCGCTGGGCAGGCCGGTGAAACAGCCCACCAGGCTGCGCCGTCAGCCCGTGGCCGAGTTCGTCACCCGCGAGCGGTTCGACGGCGCGCCCTTCGACACCGAGCCGGCGCTCGGGTGAACACCCAGGAGATCCTCGAGCTGCTGCAGGACGTCGCCGAGGAGGTCATCAACCCGCGCTTCCGCTCCCTGTCGCAGGAGCAGGTGGGCGAGAAGAAGCCCGGCGACGTGGTCACGGTGGCCGACCGGGAGGCCGAGGAGCGGCTCACCGAGGTGCTCTCGAGCGCCTACCCGGACGCCCTTGTGCTGGGCGAGGAGGCGACCCACACCGACGACACCCTGGTGGACCGGTTCCGCGCCGCCGACCACGCCTTCACCATCGACCCGGTCGACGGCACCAAGAACTTCGTCTCCGGCTCCAAGGACCACGCCGTGATGGTCGCCGAGCTCCGCGGCGGCGAGGTCGTGCGCAGCTGGATCTGGCAGCCGCAGCACGACACGGCGTACGTCGCCGAACGCGGCCGGGGCGCCTGGCGCAACGGCGAGCGGCTGGTCCGGCCACCCGTGGGCGCCGCCCTGCGCGGGGTCACCTCACGCCGTCGCTGGATCGGCCGCTCCCTCGACGGGCTCGCGCCGCTGGAGCTCACCTGGGTCTGCTGCGGCGTCGACTACCCGAAGGTGGTCGAAGGGGCCGCGGACTACCTCGTCTACGGAGGCACCCACCCGTGGGACCACGCCCCGGGCTCGTTGCTGATGGAGGAGTCGGGAGCGTTCCTCGGCACCTTCGAGGGCGGGCCCTACCGGCCGCAGGACGACCCGCCCGCGGGGTTGCTCGGCGCGGCCGACCGGGCGACGTACGAGCGGCTCCAGCCGTTGGTGCAGGCTCTCTGAGCCTCAGCCCGAGTGCACCCGGGGGCCGAACGGCGGCAGCAGGTGTGTGAGCGAGTAGTCGCGGGCCCCCCACACGTCCAGCAGCGCCCTGATGTCGCTGCCGTCGCCGAAGCCGCCCGCGCCAAGACCACTGGCCACTGCGCCGACCCGGACCCAGCTCGGATCTCCTAGACAGGCGCGTGGCACGGTCACGCCAACGCTGTTGGCGCGATGATCGATGTCAGCGACCAGCCCGGTGCAGTCGCGGCCGTAGCCCTCGAGCGCGGGGCCGCAGCCCTGGCCCTCCGGGTCGCGGACTCCGTGGCGACGAGGCTGGTGCGCACCAGCGCACTCTAGGTCAAGGACATCTGGTCAGGGGGTCCGAACCGCTAGAGGAGCGAGCGCTTCGGCGGGTCGACCCACGCGGTCAGCCAGGTGCTGATCGTCTCGTACGCCGCGTGCCGGGGTGCCTCCCGGGAGAGCACCACGTCGTGCCGGGCGCCCTCGATGGCCACGTAGGTCACGTGCGGACCAAGGGCGGTCGCCCAGCGCCGGATCTGGGCCACGTCCAGCACGATGTCGGTGCCGTGCACGTCCTCGCCCATCTCCTCGGGCAGGCTGGAGCGACCCGAGGACAGCACCAGCACGGGGCACGGCAGCTCGAGGCCGCGGTGCACCCGGGTGTGACCCTCGCGGACGGCGCTCAGCCAGCCGGCGTAGACGGTGAACGACTCGATGGGCTTCCAGAGCAGGTTGAACTCCCACTCGCCCTCGTGGTCGCGGTGCAGGCTGCGGGTGTAGAAGCCGGTCACGTGCCGCTTGATCTCCCGCATCGGCTGGCGAGCCCCGAGCTGCTTCAGGACGGGCGTGGAGACGATCCGGCGCAGCGTGCTGCCCTGGAGGTCGAGCCAGGGGGAGTTGAGCACCACGCCGACCAGCTCGGCGGGCCGGCGGTCGTCGGCCCACAGCGCGATCGCGAGGCCACCTGTCGAGTGCGCCGAGATCACCACCTCGGTGTGGGCGTCGCGCTGGGTGACCCGCCGCCAGGCGGCGTCGATCTCGGCGTAGTACTCGCGCAGGTCCGTGACGAAGTTGGGCGTCTGGTGCGGCAAGAGCGAACGGCCGTGCTTGCGCAGGTCGAGGGCGTAGAAGTCGTAGCCGCGGTCGGCCCACCACTCGGCGTACTCGGTCTGGAAGAAGTAGTCCGCGAAGCCGTGCACGTGCAGCACCGCCTTCGTGGTGCTGCGCGAGGCGGCCCGGCGGACCAGCGTCGCGACGACCTCACCCTCGTCGTCGGCCGGCAGCGGGATGGTCTCTGCGAGATACGGCTCCCCGAGCACGTCGACGGTGGTCTCGGCCTGCTCCGCTCCGGTGGCCGTCTTGCGCGGTGTCACGCCGATCATCCAAGCACGGTCTGCCCCTAGGCTGCGCGCGTGACCGACTACCTCGAGGTGGCCCTGACCAACTGGATCGCCTCGTTCGACGGGCGCGTCTTCGAGGTCTATTCGCCGTACGTCGAAGGGTCGGTGCGCTACCACGTGATGCTGATGGTCGACTTCCACATCGACGGCAACACGCTGACCGCCAACTTCCTGCGCAACGACATCGGCCTCTGGCCGTTCACCGAGGAGCAGCGGCCCTACGTCGAGCAGCTCGTCACCGCGGTCAACGCGGTCCGCGGGCGCCGCTGACACAGGGAACGCGCGCAGCCCACGGCACGTCTCTTGACCGAGGCCATCCGACCCGGGAAGGTCCTCACGGACCCGGACGGCAGCGGGGGCTTCCTGCTGCCCCGACAAGAGAGCGAAGACCCATGAAGAAGCTCGTCGCAATGTGCACCATGCTCGTCGTGCTGACCGCCTGTGGCGGCGGCGGGGGCGGCCGGCCCTCCCAGGACGACATCGCGAAGGCGCTCAAGGACCCGAAGAACGGCTTCGGAAGCTCGTTCAGTGCCGTCACGGCCGCCGGGGGCGACGCCGACAAGGTCATCGACTGCATCGCGAAGGTGCTCCACGACTCGAAGGTCTCCGACGACCTGCTCCAGGCCCTGGTCGACAACGACACGGGCTACAAGGAGCACTCGGACGACCAGAAGGCGCTCACCGACGCCATCACCAAGATGGGCACGGAGTGCGTCCCGACGTCGTGATCCCCGCTACCGGCTGACGCCGGACCTCACCTTCAACGCCAGGCCGGGCTGGTTGGTCGTCACCAACCACGCCCGGCCTGGTCGCGTCCAGTAGCGCAGCGCGCGCGGCGCGTCGACGGTCCAGACCAGCAGCGGCAGGCCGCGGCGGCGCGCGTATGCCGCGACACCGAGCCGGGCCAGGACGTGGTGGGCGACCACCAGGTTGGCCCGGGAGTCCCGGATCCGGACGTGCGGGAACAGGTCGGCGCGGAGGACCTCGAGCCGGTGCAGCCACGACAGGTTGCGCACCGACCGGCCGAGCGAGAGGCCGACCATGAGGTCGAGCCCCTCGGCGTCGCCCCAGTCGCGCACGGCGCGCACGGCCAGGTCGTGGCCCGTGGTCACGATCATCCGGTCGTGGCCGAGCACCTCGACCGCCCGCTGGGCCGCCTCGACCTCCCAGGCCGCGCCCGCGTCGTAGGCCTCGTGGGGAGAGGTGAACTTCAGGTCGATGTGCGCGTGGGCCCGGCCGTCGAACGCCGCGAGCACGGCCGCGTAGGGGAGTCCCCGGTCGTGCTCGGGGTCGTGGGCCACCACGAACGACCCGTCGTCGCGCCGCCAGACGTCGAACTCGACGTAGTCGACGCCGAGCGCGAGCGCCTCCTCGAGCGCGGGGAGCGAGTTCTCCCGAGAGCGGTCGCCCTTCGCGCCCATCCGGTGGGCGCTGATCAGCACCTGACCGGCGGAGCGTCGCGGCCTCACGACGTCCGGAACTCCGCAGCCGCCCGCACCAGCCCGGCCAGCAGCCCGGCGTCCGCGGCCGTCTCCGGGTGCCATTGCACCGCCAGGCAGAACCGGTCTCCGGTGGCCGCCTCCATGGCTTCCAGGGTGCCGTCGGCCGCGTGGGCCGAGGCCACGAAGCCCGGGTGCTCGCTCACACTCTGATGATGGTGGCAGTTGACGGTCAGCGACGGCCCGACCAGCTCGGCGAGCCGGGTGCCGGCATCGGTCGTGACCGCCACCGCGCCGAACTCGTCGCCGCCCGGGCTGTGCTCGTCGTGCCCCACCAGGTCGGGGGTGTGCTGGTCGAGCCGGCCACCCGCGTGCACCGCCATCACCTGCATGCCGCGGCAGACGCCGAGGACGGGCAGCGATGCCGCGTCGGCGGCGGTCAGCAGGGCGAGCTCCCAGGCGTCGCGGTCGGGGCGCCAGCCGGCGGTGCGCGGGTGCGGCTCGGCGTCGTACTGCGC
>Ga0068860_100000304_pt1 | contig 68193 bp, 60 predicted proteins | sample KBSSwiS32_FD_66597 | JGI IMG/M metagenome (GOLD analysis project Ga0068860, IMG submission 66597) | Switchgrass rhizosphere microbial communities from Kellogg Biological Station, Michigan, USA - KBS Switchgrass S3-2 | ecosystem: Host-associated > Plants > Roots > Rhizosphere > Soil ... | reverse complement strand
AAGCCGGCGCCAACGACCTCGGCGGCACCCTCATGGAAGAGACCATCTCCCGAATGGCCGGCTCCGAGCACGGCTCGGCCAAGACGCCTCCCGAGCTGGTCGACATCGGCGCCGGCATCGGCCGCCCAGTGGTCGAGCGGACCACGACGTACGCCGGTCGCTGAGCCGCCGGAGCGAGCCGCAACGCCCGGCGGCGCAACCTGTTGCGCCGGCCAACGTTACTTTTTGGTCACGATGAAGAAACCTCGCCGTCGCCTCTAGACGTGACGGCCACCACATCTATATGTTGTGGCGCGCAACAAACTGCGTACGTCCGCCGAGGGGGCGGGAGGCGCAAGTAATAGGAGGCGGTTCGCGTGAGGCGTAAGACCAGCTTGATGGTCGTTGGCGCACTGGGGGTGGCCTTGGCCCTCTCGGCGTGCGGCAGCGACTCCAGCAGCGACGGTGGGTCCGGTTCGGACAAGGGCGGCTCGTCCGCCAAGGGCAAGATCGGCGTCATCCTTCCCGACACCGAGTCCTCGGTGCGCTGGGAGGCATCCGACCGACCGGCGCTCGAGGCGGCATTCAAGTCGGCGGGGGTCGACTACGACATCCAGAACGCCGAGGGTGATGCGGAGAAGATGACCCAGATCGCCGACACCATGATCGGCAACGGCGTCACGGTCCTCGCGATCGTCAACCTCGACTCCGAGTCGGGTGCCGCGATCGAGGAGAAGGCGGCCTCGTCTGGCGTCAAGACGATCGACTACGACCGGCTCACGCTGGGCGGATCGGCCGACTACTACGTCTCGTTCGACAACACCAAGGTCGGCGAGCTCCAGGGCCAGGGCCTCGCGGACTGCCTGGGAGACAAGGACGCGAACATCGTCTACCTGGACGGTTCGCCCACGGACAACAACGCCACGCTCTTCGCGGCCGGCGCCCACTCGGTCCTCGACCCGATGACCAACTACAAGGTCGTCGGCGAGCAGGCCGTGCCCGACTGGGACAACGAGCAGGCAGCCGTGATCTTCCAGCAGCTCTACACCGCTGCGGACGGCAAGGTTGACGGCGTCCTCGCCGCCAACGACGGTCTCGGCGGCGCCGCGATCGGCGTCCTCGACGGCAACGGCCAGGCCGGCAAGGTCCCGGTCACCGGTCAGGACGCCACCGTGGAGGGTCTGCAGAACGTCCTTGCGGGCACCCAGTGCATGACGGTCTACAAGTCCGCCAAGCTCGAGGCCGGCGCGCTCGCCGACGCCGCGATCGCGCTCGTCAACGGCGACAAGGCCGACACCACCGGCACCACCAAGGACTCCGAGGGTGGCCGTGACGTGCCCTCGATCCTGCTGACCCCGGTGTCGATCACCAAGGACAACGTCGGCGACGTCATCAGCGATGGCGGGCAGCAGTTCTCCGACGTGTGCTCGGGCGACTACGCCCAGATGTGCACCGACGCCGGCATCACCGGCTGACAGCACCCCGAAGCGTCGGGCGCCCGGGCCGCACTGCGGCCCGGGTGCCCGACCCGCGGTGCTGACCGTTCACCCAGACAACTCTGGGTCAGACAACAAATTCGATCGGGAGATCCGATGAGCGAGCCGATTCTCGAGCTGCGCGGAGTCAACAAGAGCTTCGGTGTGGTCCACGTCCTCCACGACGTCGACTTCGCCGTCTACCCGGGACAGGTGACGGCCCTCGTCGGCGACAACGGCGCCGGCAAGTCCACCCTGGTCAAGATCATCGCCGGCATCTACGGCCGCGACACTGGTGAGTACTTCTTCGAGGGCCAACCGGTGACGGTGCACGGACCACGCGACGTGGCCGGCCTCGGCATCGAGATCGTCTACCAGGACCTCGCGCTCTGCGACAACCTCGACATCGTCCAGAACATGTTCCTCGGCCGCGAGGAGACCAAGGGCATCGGCCTCGACGAGGTCTCGATGGAGTCCCGCGCCCGCGAGACCCTGACCTCGCTCTCGGTCCGCACCGTTCAGTCGGTGCGCCAGAGCGTCGCCAGCCTCTCCGGCGGGCAGCGCCAGACCGTGGCCATCGCCAAGGCCGTGCTCTGGAACTCGAAGGTCGTGCTCCTCGACGAGCCGACCGCCGCGCTGGGCGTGGCCCAGACGCGCCAGGTGCTCGACCTCGTACGCCGGCTGGCCGACCACGGCCTCGGCGTCGTGCTGATCTCCCACAACATGACCGACGTGCTCGAGGTCGCCGACCGGATCACCGCCCTCTACCTGGGCCGCGTGGCCGCCGATGTCCCCGCCAAGGAGGTCAACCACAGCCAGATCGTCGAGCTGATCACGGCCGGCCGATCCGGGAACCTCGGCATCGCCGAGAACCCCGCCACCGCGACGGTCTGAGAGGACTGACATGACCGACTCCGAAAGCACCACCACTCAGGACGTCGTCCCGGCCCAGAGCACCGCAGGCACCGGCTTCGCGAGCGACAACGTCCAGGCTGTGACCGTCGGTGACTCGGTGCGTGCCTACCTCAACCGGCTGCGCGGCGGCGACATGGGCTCGCTGCCCGCCATCTTCGGCCTGGTCGTGCTGTTCATCATCTTCAGCACGCTCGACGATCACTTCCTGATCAAGTACAACATGGCGAACCTGGCCGTCCAGTCCGCCTCGATCATCGTCTTGGCGATGGGCATCGTCTTCGTCCTGCTGATCGGCGAGATCGACCTGTCCGCAGGTGTGACCGGCGGCGCAGCGGCCACCGTGACAGCGCTGCTGATGATCAAGCACGACCAGTCCTGGTGGCTCGCGACCCTGGCCGGACTGGCCGTCGGCGCCGCCATCGGCCTGGTCATCGGTCTCCTGGTCTCGAGGCTCGGCATCCCGTCGTTCGTCGTGACGCTCGCGTTCTTCCTCGCACTCCAGGCCATCCCGCTCAAGCTCATCGGCGCCGGCGGCTCGCTGCGCTACAACGACAAGGTCCTGCGCGGGCTGTCGATCAAGAACGTGCCGGTCACGGCCGGCTGGATCGTCGCCATCGTCATCGTCGTCGGATTCGGGGCGCTCGCCCTGTGGCGGTATCGCTCTCGCTCCTCGCAAGGGCTGGTGCACCAGCCGCTGCCTCTGGTCCTCATCCAGATCGGCGTGCTCGCCGTCATCGTCCTCGGCATCACCGGGCTGCTCAGCCAGAACCGGGCACCCAACCCGAACTTCTTCAACATCAGCGGCATCCCGTGGGTCGTCCCCGTGGTCACCGCGCTGCTGCTGTTCTGGACGTTCGTGCTCACCCGCACGCGGTTCGGCCGGCACCTCTACGCCGTCGGCGGCAACGCCGAGGCCGCGCGCCGGGCCGGTATCAACGTCAACCGGGTCAAGGTCGCCGCGTTCATGATCTGCTCGTCGATGGCCGCGGTCGCAGGACTGCTGTCCGCGTCCTACACCGGGAAGGTCTCGCCCGGCTCGGGTGCCGGCAACGACCTGCTCTACGCCGTGGGTGCGGCTGTCATCGGCGGCACCAGCCTCTTCGGTGGTCGCGGCCGGGCGATGGACGCGGTCATCGGTGGACTCGTGATCGCGACGATCCCCAACGGCCTCGGGCTCCTGAACCAGGCGAGCTACATCAACTACGTCGTCACCGGTGGCGTCCTGCTGCTCGCCGCGAGCGTCGACGCGATCTCGCGCCGGCGTCGCTCCGCTGCGGGCGTCTAAAGAACCATGAGTCCCACCCCCCGTTCCGGCCTCGGCACGAACCAGGAGGCGGTCAGGCGTCACAACCTGGGCACCTTGCTGCGCCACGTGCACCAGGTCGGGAACAGCTCGCGTGCCGAGCTGACCAAGGGGATGGGGCTCAACAGGAGCACCATTGGGGGGCTGGTCGCCGAGCTCGAAGCACTGGGCGCGGTGGCCAAGGCGGAGGCGGTCGGCACCTCACGGGGTGCCGGCCGACCCTCCGTCGGCGTACGGATCGCGCCTCACGGACCGTTCGTCGTGGCGGTCGACCTCGGAGTCGACCGGGTGGTGGTGGCCCGGGTGGGCCTCGGCGGCGTGATCCGCGAGCGCGCCGAGACGATCATCACCGGCAGCGAGGCCTGGCAGGTGGGCTCGACGGTCGCCGGCCTGGTCCGTCAGGTCGTGGCCGAGGCGCCCACGGCGTCCTCGCTCGTCGGCATGGGCATCAGCGTCCCCGGCATGGTCCGGCGCAGTGACGGACTGATCCGGCTGGCTCCCAACCTCGATTGGCACGACGTCTCCTTCGGCGGCATCGTGCTGGCGGCCCTGGGTCTCGACATTCCGGTCTCGCTCGGCAACGACGCCGACCTGGGTGCGGTCGCCGAGCACCAGCGCGGCGCCGGCGTCGGCGTCGACGACCTCATCTACATCTCCGGCAACGTCGGCGTCGGCGCCGGCGTGATCAGCGGCGGGAAGCGGCTCGAGGGCGCCGGCGGCTATGCCGGGGAGATCGGACACCTGCGCTTCAACCCGTCCGGCAAGCTGTGCCACTGCGGCAACCTGGGCTGCTGGGAGACCGAGGTCGGCGCGCTGGCGATCGCCGAGGCGATCCGGTGCCCCCAGGACATGGTGCCCAAGCTGGGCGAGGTCCTCGACGGCTACGACAAGGCCCCCCGCGAGCTGCGCGGCATCGGCACGGCCATCGGCCAGGGGCTGGCGAGCATCGTCAACGTCTTCAACCCCCAGGTCGTCGTGCTCGGCGGTTACTTCGCCGCCCTCTACTCCCTGGTGCGCACCGAGATCGATGAGGGCCTCGCCCAGCGCGCGCTGCCGGCCGCGCTGGAGTCGGTGTCGCTGACCGTGCCCGCCCTCGGCCGCGACTCGGTGCTGCTGGGGGCAGCGGAGATGGCCTTCGAGCCGCTGTTCACCGACCCGGTGACCGCACTGGGCAGCGCCATCCACGACGTCGGCGCGAGCCTGGCGGGCTGAGGCTCGATCCAGGCTGAGGCCCTACGCCGTCAGCTCGCGCTCGCCGGCCAGCACCTCGGTGAACGCCCGTTCGGCGGCGCCCAGCGCCGCGGCCTCGATGCCCAGCGCGCCGACCCTGAGCTCGAGCCCGCGACGAGGCCCGATCAGCCGCTCCTCCAGCGTGCGCCGGGCCGGGTCGATGATCAGCTCGCCCAAGGGCACGAAGTAGCCGCCGAGCACCACCACGGCCGGGTCGAGCACCAGCGCCAGGACGGCCAGACCGAGGCCGAGGTCGCTGCCGAGCGCCGCGAGCCGCTCCCGCACCCGCCCGTCGGTCCGGGCCCGCTCCGCCACCGCCTCGGCGGAGGCCAGCGGCGTACCGAGCTCGGGCATGCCCACGACGCGGAGCATCGCGTGCAGGCCGACCGACGCTTCCCAGCAGCCGCTCCGGCCGCAGCCGCACCTGACGTTCGGGTCGCCCACCGGCATGTGACCGACCTCGCCGGCGAACCCGTCGCCGCCGCGGACAAGCGTGCCCGCCTCCACGATGCCGGCGCCGATGCCGACCGTGCCGGTCAGGTAGAGCAGCGACTCGGTGTCGGTCGCGGCGCCATGGTGAGCCTCGGCGTACGCCGCGCAGTCGGCGTCGTTGCTGACGTGCACCGGGCACCGGTCGCCGAGGGCCCGTTCCACCTCGGTGGCGACCCGGCTGCCCTCGATCGCGACGTTCGGCGCCCAGGCGACGGTACGGTCGTCGCCGCGCACCAGCCCCGGCACCGCGACGACGGCACCGACCAGCTCCCCGTCAGCCCCGTCGGTGACGTCGGCGACGGTGTCGGCCGCGAGCGCCGTCAGGGTGGCGAGCGGCCCGTCTGCACCCACCGAGCGCGTCTCGTGCCGGACCACGGTGCCCGCGAGGTCGAGGACCACGGCCGCCACGTAGTCGACGTTGAGCTCCAGGCCCAGCGCGAGGTAGCGGTCACCGACCAGCGTCACCGGCCGCGCCGGCCGGCCCCGCCCGCCGGCCCTGGTCGGCTCCTCGACCAGCGCTCCGCCGGCCTCGAGAGCGGCCACGATGGTGCCGACCGTGGCCTTGGCGAGGCCGGTCCGCTGGGCGAGCTCGGCCCGGGAGGCCGCACCGCCGGCGCGCAGCGCGCGCAGCACCGTGGCGGTGTTGCGTCGCCTGAGCCAGTCCGTGCTGGCTCCGCCGCCCTCGGTGCCGCTCACGGTCGCAGGTCAGCCGCGGACGCCGTAGAGATACTCGAGGGCCAGCTGGTCGAGGTGCTCGGTCGCGGCGCCCTGAGCGGCGAGCGCCTCGACGTCCGGCAGCGGCCACTCGAGCAGCTGCTGCCAGCCCTCGCCGTCGCCGAGGGTCGGCATGGCGAGCTCGGGCAGCCGTGCTGCGGCGAGCGCGGCCTGCACCTCCGGATCGGCGCGGAACGCCTTCACCTTCTCGCGCAGGATCAGGTAGTTGCGCATGTTGGCCGCGGCGCTGACCCACACGCCGTCCTCGTCCTCGATCCGGGCGGGCTTGTAGTCGAAGTGCACGGGGCCGTCGTAGCCGCCTGCCAGCAGGACGTCGACCACCCAGAACGCGCCGCGAACGTTGCCCGCGCCGAAGCGCAGGTCCTGGTCGTACTTGGGGCCGTTCTGGCCGTTGAGGTCGATGTGGAAGAGCTTGCCCTGCCACAGCGCCTGGGCGTAGCCCGCGGCGGCGTTCATGCCGGCCATCTCCTCGTGGCCGATCTCCGGGTTCACACCCACCAGCTCGGGACGCTCGAGCTGGTTGATGAACGCCAGCGCGTGACCGATGGTCGGGAGCAGGATGTCGCCGCGCGGCTCGTTGGGCTTGGGCTCGATCGCGAAGCGCAGGTCGTAGCCCTGGTCGACGACGTACTGGCCGAGGACGTCGAACGCCTCCTTCATCCGGTCCAGTGCCACCGCGGTGTCCTGCGAGGCGCCGTACTCCGCGCCCTCGCGGCCGCCCCAGGCGACGTAGACCTTGGCGCCGAGCTCGGCGGCGAGGTCGACGTTGCGCATCACCTTGCGCAGCGCGAAGCGGCGGATGTCGCGGTTGTTGTTGGTGAACGCCCCGGCCTTGAACACCGGGTTGCTGAACAGGTTGGTGGTGGCCGTGGTGACGACCAGGCCGGTGTCGGCCAGACCCTTCCTGAACCGCTCGATGATCGCGTCGCGGGTCGCGTCGTCGCTGCCGAAGGGGATGACGTCGTCGTCGTGGAAGTTCACGCCGTACGCGCCGAGCTCGGCGAGCTTCTCCAGCGCGTGGACGGTGTCCATCGGCGGCCGGGTCGCGCTGCCGAACGGGTCGACGCCCTGCCAGCCGACGGTCCACATCCCGAAGGAGAACTTGTCCTCGGGGGTGGGGGTGGGGATCTCGATGGTCATGGTGACGCCTTCCGGAAGGGGTGATGGGTGTGGAGTTCAGGTCCAGCTCTCGGTGCGGGCGCGCAGCTCGGCGTACCTCTCCCGCACCTCGGGCTGGGGGTCGGCTTCGAGGAGCTCCGCGCCGCGAGCCGGCCACGACGGGGGATCGGGGGTGCCGGCGAGCGCCCAGGCCGCCTGGCGTGCGGCGCCGAGTGCGACGTACTCCCCCGCCGGCGGTACGACGACCGGCCGGCCCAGGATCGCCGGAGCGAGCGCGCGTACGGCGACGCTGCGGGCCGCACCGCCGACCAGGAGCAGCCGGCCCTGCTCGGGGACCCGGTCGGACAGGTGGTCGACGGCGTCCGCCAGCGAGCAGAGCAGCGCCTCGTAGGCCGCCCGGGCCAGGTCGGCGCGCGTCGTGGTCGGCCGCAGGCCGCTCCAGGTCCCGGTCGCGCCGGGCCGGTTGGGGGTCCGCTCCCCGCCGTAGTAGGGCAGCAGCGTCAGTCCGTTGGCGCCGGCCGGCGCACTCAGGGCGAGCTCGGCGAGCTCGTCGTGGTCGACCCCCAACAGGGCGGCCTGGAGGTCGAGGATCCGGGCGGCGTTCATCGTGGTGACCATCGGGAGGTAGCCGCCGGTCGCGTCGCCGAAGCAGGTGACCGTGCCGGTGCCGTCGACGACGGGCGTGCGGGACACCGTGGAGGCGACCCCAGAGGTGCCGATGGAGACCAGGACGTCGCCCGGGGCGAGGTCCATGCCCAGCGCGGCCGCCATGTTGTCACCGGTGCCGGCAGCGAGCGGTTGCCCACCCCGGGCCTTGCCGGCCACGGCCCCGGGCGCGACCACGTCCGGCAGCGCCGCGGGCCGGCCCAGTGCCGACTCGAGCAGGTCGGGACGCCAGCGCTCCTCGCGCGCGGAGTAGTAGCCGGTGCCGCTGGCATCGCCGCGGTCGGTGAACGCCGGGCTGCCGGGCTCGGCGAGGTGGGCCGAGACGTAGTCATGCGGCAGCAGCACCCGTTCGACCCGGGCGGCGTGCTCCGGCTCGTGGTCGCGCAGCCAGCGCAGCTTGGAGACGGTGAACGATGCCACCAGGACGCTGCCCACCGCCTCGGCGCAGGCCTCGGGCCCGCCGTACTCCTCGATCAGCGCAGCGGCCTCGGCCGCCGACCGGGTGTCGTTCCACAGCAGCGCGGGCCGCACCGGCTCACCCTCGCCGTCCAGGGCCACCATGCCGTGCTGCTGCCCGCCGACGGACAGAGCCTCGGCCCGGTCGAGCAGGGCTGCGGTGACCGTGTCGACGGCGGTCAGCCAGGAGCGGGGGTCCACCTCGGTGCCGGGCGGGTGGGGCGCGGTGGCCTGGTCGACGACGGTCCCGTCGTCGGCGTCCACGAGCACGGCCTTCGAGGACTGCGTCGAGGAGTCGATCCCCAGCACGAGCGGCACGGTCCATATTTAGTACGACTCTTGAACTAAGTCAAGAGGCGTGGCTCAGAACCCGGCTGGGTACGCTCCCGGGCGTGAGCGAGACTCCCGACGAGGGCGAGACCTACCACGACTACAGCGTCGACGACGAGGACCAGCCGTCCAACGTCGACGGACTGCCCGACCCCGACGTCGACGACGAGCTCGACCGCGGCTACTCGCCGCCGGAGCGGTGGTCGGCGGCCCAGGGCTACGGCAACACGCCGTACGAGGAGGCCACTGGTGAGTCGCTCGACCAGCGCCTCGCCCAAGAGGACCCGGAGCCGGACCCCTACGCCGAGACGTCGTCGGCCGACGACGACGAGGAGCTCGAGGACGACCAGGTCGGCGACGCGCGCGCGGGCCGTCTGGTCGATCCTGACGAGGGCCTCGGCGAGGACACCGAGAAGGACCTGGTGGCCAACGACGTGGGCATCGACGGCGCGGGCGCGTCGGCCGAGGAGGCCGCCGTACACATCGTTGAGGAGGAAGACGGGTACTGAGCCCCATGGACTGCTCGCCACCAGGCGGGCTGTGGGAAGGGAGTACCGATGTTGTTTCTGCTCTGGCTGCTCGCGGTCGTAATCGGGATCGCGGGCATCGTCTCGCTGTTCCGGGGCCAGATCCTGTGGGGGGTCGTTCTGATCATCGTGGCCTTCCTCGTCGGCCCGGGCGGCGTCAGCGTCTTCAACTAGCGCCAGCTGAACCGAGGGCCTCGGCGGCGACCAGCAGGTCGCCGACGAGGCCCTCGTACGCCCCCTCCCGGTCGTCCTCGGCGCGCAGCACCGCCGAGGGGTGGGTCGTCGGCAGCACCCAACGGGGCGGGTGGTCGACCGGGAACCGCTCGGGCCAGTCGGTGAGCACGCCGCGGGCCTCGCCGACCCGGAACGACGAACCGAAGACCAGCTTGCCGGCCGTCCCGCCGAGCAGCACCACCCCGACCGGTTCGAGCACCCGGAACTCCGCGGTGAGCCAGGGTGCGCACGCCGTGACGTGCGCCTGCCCGGGCGGCTGGTGGATGCGCCGCTTGCCCTGGGCACGCCAGCGGAAGTGCTTGACGACGTTGGTGCGGTAGGTGTCGCCGGGGTCGATGCCCGCGTCTGCCAGCGCCCGGTCGAGCACCCCTCCGGCCGGCCCCACGAACGGCTTGCCCTGCCGGTCCTCCTGGTCGCCGGGCTGCTCTCCGAGCAGCACCAGCCGCGCTCGCTTCGGCCCCTCCCCCAGCACCGCCTGGGTCGCGTCGCGGTAGAGCTCGCAGCCCCGGCACTCCTGCACCGCCGCGCGCAGCGCCGGCAGGGAGGCGCGCCCCGGCACCCACTGCTGGGCACCCGGGCGTTCCTCGGCCATGCGAGGGAAGTACCCGGTCGGACCGGTGCGGACCGCTCACGTCACGCCGCGCCGAGCACGACGCCTCGAGCGAACTAGAACAGGTTTCACTTCCGGTCCTACGATGACCGGGTGCGGTTCTCGATCAGCACGGCGTTCCTGCCGACCGACCAGCTGCTGCCCATCGCCCGGGCGGCCGACGAGCTGGGCTACGACAGCCTCGCCATCCCCGACCACGTGGTCGATCTCGAGACCCTGCGCACGCCGTACCCCTACACCCCCGACGGGGCTCGCCGCTGGGGGCCCGACGCCGAGTGGCCGGACCCCTGGGTCCTCGTCGGCGCGCTGTCGGCGGTGACGACGCGGCTGCGGTTCTTCACCAGCGTCTACGTGCCAGCCCTGCGCAACCCGTTCCAGGTCGCCAAGTCGGTCGGCACCGCCGCGGTGATCTCGGGCAACCGGGTCGCGCTCGGCGTCGGCATCGGCTGGTGCGAGGAGGAGTTCGAGCTGCTCGAGCAGGGCTTCCGGACCCGCGGTCGCCGCACCGACGAGGGGCTGGCGCTGATCAAGACACTGTGGCAGCCCGGTTGGCAGGAGTTCCACGGCGACTTCTACGACGCGCCGCGGCTGGTCATGGAGCCGACGCCGTCGGCGCCGGTCCCGGTCTACGTCGGCGGGCTGTCGGAGATCGCCTTCGCCCGTGCGGCCCGGCACGACGGCTGGGTCGGAGACATGTACCCCACCGACGAGGCCATCGGCTGGGCCACCCGGCTCGCGGAGGTCCGCGCCGACGCCGGCGCCGACGGCGACTTCGCCGTGATCGTGGCGCTCACCGACGCGTTCCTGCCCGACCACTTCGCCCGCGCGGAGGCCGGCGGCGTCACCGACTGCATGACCATGCCGTGGCTCTACTACGCCGCGGCGGACGCCCCCCTCGAGCAGAAGCTCGAGGGGATGGCCCGGTTCGCCGACGACGTGGTCCGACCGCTGGCCGGCAGCCGGGGCTAGGCCGGGTCGGCGTCCCTCACGGGAGCGAGCACCGCCGAGTGGGGCACGTGGATCAGCTCGATCGCGGTGTGCAGCCTGCGTGCGAGGTAGTACGCCGCACCGCCGACGAGGGTGACCGCGACGAACAGCGGCGCGCACCACCGCAGCCACCAGGTGTCGCCGGTGAGGTCGTAGATGACCGTGCGTGGCCAGAGCAGGTTGAGCACCATCACGGCCTGGTAGGCGACGGCGACGGCGTTCACCGCGATCCCCCACCGGCCGAGCGAGAACAGCGGCCAGCCCTCCTCGTCGACGCCGGCCGGGAACCGGTCGGTGCCCCGGTGCCGGATGCGCACGACCAGCAACGGCACCGTGACCCCGAAGTAGGCGAGGTAGAGCATGCCGATGCACAGGCTCGACAGGGCGGTGAAGATCGTCGTCGAGTTGATGTTGACCAGCAGCGCGACGGCGGCGGCCGCGCCGACCACGATCGAGGTGATGATCGGCGTGCCGGTGCGCGGTGAGACCTTCGCCAGGTAGCGGTGGAACGGGAAGGCCCGCTCGCGTGACATCGAGTACATCATCCGGGCGCCCGAGGTCTGGCAGGCGAGCGTGCAGGCGAAGACCGCGACGGCCACGCAGCACAGCAGCAGCCGGCCGAGCACGCTGCCGAGCCGGTCGGTGACCACCCAGGCCAGGCCGCCGGTCGCGAGGTTGCCGTCGGTCAGGCTGCGCGCCGCCATCAGCCCCGCGAGGATGAGCAGCAGACCGCCGACCCCGGAGGTGGTCAGGGCCCGGATGATCGTCTTCGGCGTGGTCTTGCGGGGGGAGAAGGTCTCCTCCGACAGCTCGCCCGCCGAGTCGAAGCCGACCATGACGTAGGCCGCCATCAGCGACGAGGCGAGCCAGGCGAACGCGTAGGTGTGGATACCGGTGTCCGCCGAGCTCCAGCCGGTGTGGTGCAGCACGACGGCTGGGCCGCGCTCGGAGAGGGCGAAGAGGGCGACGATCAGCACGATGACCGCGCCGATCTCCACGGCGACACCGGCGCTGGTCGCCGCAGCCATCTGCCGGATGCCCAGCACGTTGACGATCGTGGTGATGACCAGCAGCGCCATGCCGAGCACCACGGCGTTGCGCGCACCGGTCGAGGACAGGATCGAGGAGTCCGCACCGGAGCCGCCGACGATCTGGAAGCCGGACCAGATCGACGGGAGCACGGCCTGGATCGCGATCGCCGCGACCGCGGTGGTGAGGATCTGGCCGATGATCATCACCCAGCCGGTGAACCAGCCCCACGCGGTACCGGCGAGCCGGCTCGACCACTGGAAGATCGCCCCCGAGACCGGCCAGCGGCCGGCGAGCTCGGAGAAGCAGAGCGCGACGCAGAGCTGGCCGGCGAACACCACCGGCCAGGCCCAGAAGAACGACGCGCCGCCGAGGAAGTAGCCGAGCCCGAAGAGCTGGAAGACGGTGGTGAGGATCGAGACGAAGGAGAACCCTGCGGCGAACGAGGCGAAGTGCCCGACGCCGCGGTGCAGCTCCTGCTGGTAGCCGAAGTCGGTGGCGACGGTGCCCGTGCTGTCGGTGGTCGCGGTCACGGAGAACCTCCAAGGGACTGGACGGATCTCCCGGGCTTTTGTCCCGCCGTGGGGTGGTCGTCCGCGCCGACGGCCACCTGTGTCTCTCGGACCGAACCCGGCCCGGTGCCGCAGCCGGTGGAACCCTAGACACGCCTCACCATGTGAGTCTCTACAAGTCGACCGCCGCCGGGTTACGCCGAACGACGCCTCCTCGTAACGCTTGTGTTTCGCGGCCCGGACTCGCTGGACAGTGCCGAACGGCCGTGAGAACAATCGTGGTCAGGAGCCGGTCATGGTTCCCCGGACGAGGCGCGTCGTACCCGGTCTGCGACAAGACGACGCGAGGAACGAGAAGCCATGACCACCGAGGACGACCGACCCCCGAACCTGTTCGAGGGCGTCAACGACGAGGGCTACTGGGCCCAGCAGGCCGAGGGGCGGCTGTCGCAGCGCCGGTTCCAGGAGGAGATCGACCGGGGCCTGACCCACGGACTCGAGGCCGCGCCGACGATCGTCGACCGGCGGATCTCGACGTTCGTGCGCGGCGAGCTCCCCCACTTCGCCGGCGAGACCGGCACCTTCCTCAAGTCGCCGTTCCTCGAGGACGTGCACGACGTGGGCGACGCCGAGGTGGCCTTCTTCGGGGTGCCGCTCGACTCGGGGGCGACCTACCGCCCCGGCACCCGGTTCGGCCCGCAGGGCATCCGGCGTGCGACCAACCTGTTCGGCACCTACTCCTACGAGCTCGGGGTGGACCTGCGCGAGCAGCTGAACATGGTCGACCTCGGTGACGTGTTCACGATCCCCGGCAACCTGGAGAAGTCCTTCGACCAGATCAGCCAGGCGATGGCGCACGTCGTGCAGAGCGGTGCGATGCCGGTGGTCCTCGGCGGCGACCACTCGATCGGCTTCCCGACGATCCGCGGCCTGGCGCCGTACCTCGACGGCAACGTCGGCATCATCCACTTCGACCGGCACGTCGACACCCAGGAGACCGACCTCGACGAGCGGATGCACACCACGCCGTGGTTCCACGCCACCAACATCAAGAACGCACCGGCGACCAACCTGGTCCAGGTCGGCATCGGCGGGTGGCAGGCACCTCGGCCCGGCGTCGAGGTGGGCCGGCAGCGCGGTACCACGGTCATCACGGTCGGCGACGTCGAGCGGACCGGCTGGGAGAAGGTCGTCGAGACCGCCCTCGAGGTGGCCTGGAAGGGCGCCAAGGCGGTCTACCTGTCCTTCGACATCGACGTCTTCGACGCCGGGTTCGTCCCCGGCACCGGCTGGCCCGAGCCCGGCGGGCTGCTGCCGCGCGAGGGGCTCAACATGGTGCGCGCCATCGCCAAGGAGGGGCTGGCCGGCATCGAGCTCGTCGAGTGCTCGCCGCCTTACGACACCTCCGAGCAGACCGCGCTGCTCTCGGCCCGCGTGATCATGGACTCGCTGGCGAGCATGGTGCAGGCCGGCAAGCTCGGCACCAAGGCCGCCGAGCTCGACCGGCGGGCGTGGGGTCCCTAGCCCGGCCGCGCCGGCGCTGTGCCACGCCAGATTTCTATGGTCCTAAGCGGGGCGCGGCAACCCGACAACCGAGTGTCTGACCCTCGCCCGGGCGAGGGTCAAAGGCGGGCTGGTCATCGGGTTGCCGCGGGAGCTCTGGCTGCGGTCCGCGCGGTGAGCGGCTCGGTCGCCGAGGAGGTCGCGCCGCGACCGTCGCGAGACGCGGCGACCCGGGGCCGGGACCCACGCCGTTCCCGCACCGGGTTGTGAGGTCACGGTTGAGTCACGAACCCGGAATCCCTTGTGGATAAGGCGAAACTCGACATCCGACTGTCGGTGGTCGATGACAGGGTTAGACCCACGATGACCTCCACCACCCAGCCACACCGCCTCGACGGCGCCGACGACCCGGCCGCCGTCCTCGCCTACGCGCGTGAACAGAAACGCGTCGAGGACCAGGCCGCCCGCAACGTGATGCGGGCCGCCGCCACGTGGGCCGGCATGCACTCCGGTGAGTCGCTCGTGGGGCCGGTCGACGAGTGGCACGAACAAGCCCTCCCGTTGGGTGGGGAGGGGTGTCCGGAGGTCGCGGAGTTCGCGGTCGTCGAGTTCGCCGCCGCCCTCGGCAAGACCACCCAAGCCGGGCGGCTCTACCTCGCCAAGGCCATCGAGGCCCGCTACCGGCTCACCCACTGCTGGAAACAGCTCGAAGACGGACAGCTGCCGGCCTGGAAGCTCGGGATCATCGCCGAGCAGACCATCTCCCTCCCACCCGCCGCGGCGGCGTTCGTCGACGCCCACGTCGCGCACGTGGCACACAAGATCGGGCTCGCCCAGCTGACCCGGCTGGTCGCCGAGGCGATCGCCCGGTACGACCCCGACCGCGCCGAGACCGAACGGCTCGCGGCCGCAGACTCCCGTCACCTCGACGTCCGGCTCGACCAGGTCACCACCACCGGGACCGTGCACCTCGACGGCGACCTCGACCTCGCCGACGGGATCGACTTCAACACCGCCCTCGCGGCCGATGCCCACCAGCAGCTGCTGGCCGGGTCCACCGAGTCGCTGGACGTGCGGCGCTCCATCGCCGCCGGCAACCTGGCCCGCGCCCAGCTCACCCTCACCCTCCAACCAGCCGACACCGAGCCCACCGACGAGCCGGCGCCCCCGGGCAAGCCAGCAGCCAAGCGGCAGCTGGTGCTGCACGTCCACCTCGAACACGCCGCCGTGCTCGGCGCCGGCGGCCTCGCCCGCGTCCACGAGGCACCCGGACCGGTCACCGCCGAACAGATCAGGCTGTGGTGCGCCAACCCCGACACGACGGTGACCGTCCAGCCGGTGCTGGACCTCGCCGGGCACCTCCACGTGAACTCCTACCAAGCCTCCTCCAGGCTCAAGCTCCAGACCTACCTGCGTGACCTGGTCTGCGCCTTCCCCTACTGCTACCGACCAGCCGAGCAATGCGACTGCGAACACCGGGTGACATATGAAGACGGCGGACCCACCTGTACCTGCAACCAAGCACCCGCCTGCAGAGGTCACCACCGGGCGAAGACCACCGGCGGCTGGAGCTATCTGACCGTCGAACCCGGCGTCTACCTCTGGCGCAGCCCGCTCGGCTACCAGTTCCTCAAAGACCCAACCGGCACCATCGACGTCACCCCCGACGACGAACGACACAAGCTCGCCCACGAGCTCCGCGCCCACTTCGGCGACACCGGCCCAGCCGACCCCGAACCCTGACCACCCCGCCCCACACCCCGCTCAGCCACCGGCGAGCGGGGCGTCGGTGCTGTCGGCGGGGAGGCACGGACGGGCCGACCTGGTTCCGCGCTTGTAACTGACCGTTTGGACATCTGTCCTGCGCGTAGATGCGCAGGACAGATGTCTGAACGGTCAGTTACATGAATCGCTGTCGCCCGGCCTGACCATCGGGCCCCGGTGACCTCAGCAGCCGAAGCCCGAGGCGGGCCAGCACCACCGCGATCACCAGGTCGACCACGATGAGGATCGTGTGAGCGACCCAGTACCCCGTGGCGCGGTCCTCGCCGTCGACGTACGCCGCGTGCAGGTTCTTGGCGAAGGTCAGCCAGATCAGGACGTTCCACGCCGCGATCGCGAGGAGCAACCAGCCGTGCCTGCGGGTGAGGTGCATGCCTCGAGGCTACGAGGCCCTGTCGCTAGCTTGAGGCATGGCCGGGTGAGCCGACGCGACAGCTATGAGTCGTCCGCCCGCACCTTCCGTGCCACTGCCGCCGCCGCGGCCGCACCGACAGCTGCCCCAGCGACGAACACCCCCTTGCGCGACCCGCGGCCGTCGTCATCAGGATCCGGGAGCGCGGGCGTGGCCGGCCCCTGCACCGGCTCGGCGGGCTCGACCACCCGCTCCTGTCTCGCGAGCGGGTGCGTCCAGGCCCACGCCGCGGCGTAGAGGACCACGCGCGAGAAGTAGTTGATCCAGACCAGCAGGATCAGCGCGAGGCCGAAGACCTGGAACGCCGGCTGACCCTGCGTGGAGCGGATCAGCAGGCCGGAGACCTGCTTGAGGAGCTCGAAGCCGACCGCGCCGAGCAGCGCCCCGGACCACATCGCCCGCCGGGGCAGGTCGGGAGCGGCCAGCAGGCGGAACATCGCGAAGAACAGCACCGCGTTGGCCAGCAGGCCGAGCACCACGACGAGCACCTGGACCAGCCAGCCGAGCTGGGTGCCGAGCCCGGCCCACTCGAGCAGGTCGCCCGAGAAGCCGGACACCAGTCCGGTGAACGCCACCGCGACCAGCAGCACGACGCCGATGATCGCCAGCGTGATCAGGTCGCGCACCTTGCCCATCACGAAGTTCGGCTGCTCGCGCGCGGGCAGCTCGAAGACCGTGATCAGGGCGTCGCGCAGCGCCGAGAGCCAGCCGAGCCCCGAGTAGAGGACACCGACGAGCCCGATCAGACCGGCCGTACCCGCGGCGTCCTCGATGTCCTTGAGTCGGATCTGGCTCTTGCCGCTGCCGATGATGCCGGGGAACATCTGCCGGATCGCCTTGACCAACGTGTCCTGGGCGTCGGGGTAGACCTTCGAGACCCAGCCGACCACGAAGAACGCCAGGGCCAGCACCGGGAAGACCGAGAGGAACCCGAAGTAGGTGACCGCGCCGGCCTGCTGCCCGGCCTTCGTCTCGCCGTAGTGCTCCTGCATCCGTACGACGTGGTCGACCGCGGGCCGGTCCTGCCGCAGCTCGGCGATGCGGCCCTTCACACGCTCGACGAAGGCGGGCACACGCCTCAGGTACCCGGCGCGAGGCAGAAGCAGCGGGTCGGCGTCCAGCCCCGCTCCTGGTCGTGCACGTAGAGCCGGAAGTCCTCGACGCCGAACTCGCACTCGAAGTCGGCGAGCTCGTCGAAGGCCTGGTCGAGGCGACCCTCGGCGACGTCGTGGGCGATGGTCACGTGGGGGTGGTAGGGGAAGGCAAGGTCGACTGCGAGCGGGCCGCGGCGTACGGCGTCCGCGAGCTGCTCGCACTGCGAGATGCCCTCGACCAGGCTGACGAAGACGACCGGCGAGACGGGCCGGAACGTTCCGGTGCCGCGCAGGTGGACGTCGAACGCCGGGACCTCGGCGGCCACCGCGACCAGGTGCTTCTCGATCTCGGCGAGCTCGTCGTCGGTCACCTCGGTCGGCGGGACCAGGGTGATGTGCGTCGGGATCGTCGCGGCCATCGAGTCGCCCACGCCGGTGCGGTAGTCCTGGAGCTCGCTCGCCCAGGGCTCGGGGATGGCCACCGCCACTCCGATCTTCGGCACGGTCAGGGACCCTACCCCGCCGGCTATCGCGGCTTCGCGACGAACCCGACGCGCTGGAAGACGTCGTCAAGGGTGGCCTGAGCCACCGCCTGGGCCTGCTGCCGCCCCTGCTCGAGGACGGCCATCAGGTGAGTCTGGTCGTCGAGCAGCTCCAGCGTCCGGTCGCGGAACGGCGTCACGAAGTCGACGACCACGTCGGCCAGGTCCTTCTTGAGGTCGCCGTAGCCCTTGCCGGCGTACTGCTCCTCGAGGTCGTGGATGCTGGTGGCGGTCAGCGAGCTGTAGATGGTGAGCAGGTTGCTGACGCCGGGCTTCTCCTCGGGGTCGAACCGGACCTCGCTGCCGGAGTCGGTGACCGCGCTGCGGATCTTCTTCGCGCTGGCCCGCGGGTCGTCGAGCATCTCGACGATGCCCGACGGGCTGGAGGCCGACTTGGACATCTTGGCGGTGGGGTTCTGCAGGTCGCCGATCTTCGCGGTGGCCTTGAGGATGTAGGGCTCGGGGAGCCGGAAGGTCTTCTTGTAGCGGCTGTTGAACCGCTGCGCGAGGTCGCGGGTGAGCTCCAGGTGCTGGCGCTGGTCCTCGCCGACCGGGACGTAGTGGGGCCGGTAGAGCAGGATGTCGGCCGCCTGCAGGATCGGGTAGGTGAACAGGCCGACGCTCGCCGCGCCCTCGCCACCCTTGGCCGACTTGTCCTTGAACTGCGTCATCCGCCGGGCCTCGCCGAAGCCGGTCAGGCACTGCAGCACCCAGGCGCCCTGCGCGTGCGCGGGGATCTGGCTCTGCACGAAGATCGCCGACCGCTGCGGGTCGATGCCCATGGCCAGCAGCTGCGCGGCCGCGCGCAGGGTCCGCTCCCGCAGCGCCTTGGGGTCCTGCTCGAGGGTGATCGCGTGCAGGTCGGCGATGAAGAAGAACGGCGCGTGGTCGCGCTGCAGGTCGACCCATTGCCGCAGCGCACCGAGGTAGTTGCCGAAGTGGAAGGAGTCGGCGGTCGGCTGGATGCCCGAGAGGACCCGCGGCCGGGCGCCGCCCGAGACCAGGTCGGGCACGCTGACCTCGGGCTCGGCCGAGGGTGGGCTGAGCGGGGTAGCGGGCATGGGCGGCATTCTTCACGATGCTCAGCCGAGGCGTACGACGACCTCCACAGGCGCGGCAGTGGCAGCGCGCCGCCCGGCCCGTCCATCACGGAGCGACCACTCGGCCACGGCGAGGTTGACCACCCACCCGGCGGCCTTGGCGAGGTCGCCCCTGAGCTCCCCCGTGCCCCACAGCGCCTCCCCGATCCCCTCGGTGAACGCCTGGGTGCCGGCGCCGAGCCCGAGCGCGTAGGCGCGCACCATCCACGCCCGGTGCGCTCGGACGTCGCGGCGACGGATCGCGGAGATGCCAAGCACCAGGCAGGCGGCCATGGCCGGCGCCACGACGAGCCGCAGCCCGAAGAGGAGGGCACCGGTGCCGGGCTGCGCGGCGTAGCCGAGCGTCAGCCACAGCGCCGACCCGGAGACCAGCAGGCCCGCGCCCGCGAGGACCCGCCCGGCGCGCCGGTGCCAGGCCCAGTGCCTGCGGCGGAACCGCGGGGCGAACTGGAAGGCACCCACCACGGCGTACGTCGCGGCGGCGGCGATGTGCACGACGAGCGCGAGCGGGAGCCCCTCGAAGCGGTGGTCGGCGGGCATCACCTGCGGCCCGCCGGCGAGCTGGAGCAGGCGCAGCCCACCGGCGACGACCGGGATCGCGCTGAGCGCGACCAGGGAGCCGGGGACGACGTTCATGCCGACTGCTCCGGCGCGACCCTGGTGACCGACAGCAGCGGCAGCCCGAGGTCGCGCAGCCGCGCCAGCAGGCCGTGCAGTGCCGCCTGGTCGCTGACCGGCCCGCTGATGAGCGTCTCCCCCGCCCGGGCGGACAGGGTCATCCCGTCGAACCAGCCCTCCCACCTCGGGTCGAGGTGGCCTTCGATGCGGATCTCGTAGTCCATGCCGCGAAGCTAGGTGCCGATCGGGTGACCGGACGTCACAGCATGTGGTGACCGAGGTGGTGACCCTGGTCGGCCCACCTGCCCGCGGACAGCACTCCGAGCTGGTGCCCACGGCTCACCGCCGCGCGGCGGTTGTTGACCCCGAGCTTGGCGTAGATGTGCTTGGTGTGGGTGCGCACCGTGTTGAGGGAGACGACCAGGTGCCGGGCGATGTCGGGTCCGTCGAGCTCGCTCGCCAGCAGCCGCAGCACGTCGATCTCACGCTCGCTGAGCGGGTCGACCAGCTGGTGCTGGCCCCGGGCCGGCGCCGCGGACGGCGTCCCCGTGCCGGTCGCCGCCTCGAGCACGCGCCGCGCGAACGCCCGGTCGGGCCGCTCGCGGACGAACCTCTGGAGCACGGGCACGAGCGCGGGGCCGGCGCCGAGGAACACCCGGACCCAGCCGTCCGGCTCGGCGAGGCTCAGCGCGCGGTCCAGCGCGGCGACGTCGCGCCCGGCGGCCGCCTGCAGAGCGAGGATCTCGATCAGGCTCCCGGTCCGGTCGCCGTCCTCCGCGGCGCGCAGGAGGCGGTCGAGCAGGCCGCGTGCGTCCTCGAGCGCCGCGGGTGTCTCCTGGGCCAGCAGCAGCCGGGCCAGGGTGACGTGCTCGTACTCGCGGAGGTAGGACAGCTGGTCGTCCGCCCGGAGCCCGTGCTCACTGGCCCACTGCTGCGCTCCGTCGAGGTCGCCGGAGGCGACCAGGACCCGCGCCCGGGTCGCATGGACCGGATGCACCGGGGGCGAGTAGTCGCCGACGTAGACCCGCTCGGCCTCGTCGAGGAGCTCCAGAGCGGTCGCCAGGTCGCCCGCCGCCGCCCGGAGCCGGGCCATCGCCACCCGCCACCGGTAGGGGTTCTGGGCCAGCCCTGCGTCCTCCCCGAGATCCTCGGACCGGCTCAGCAGCTCGGCCGAGGCGGCCAGGTCGTTGCGGTGCCAGGCGCACCGGCTGAGCGCGACCAGCATGTCCGCGGTGCCCCGGACCACCCCGCCACCGTCGGGCCGGTGCCGCTCGGCCAGGTCCAGGCCTCGCTCGAGGGTGTCGCGGCCGTCGCCGAGCCGGCCGAGCGTCAGCTCCATGTCGGCGAGCGCGAGCGAGCAGCCCAGCACGTCGGCGATGCGGTCGGCGCGGTGCAGCCCCTCGATGGCGACCAGGTAGCTGGCGTGTGCCGCATTCAGGTCGCCTAGCGCCCACGACGCCAGCCCGGAGAGAGCCGGGGCGGCCGCACGGACGAGCGGGTCGTCGTCGACCGCCATCTCGAGGGCGCGGTCGGCGCGGCGGATGGCCGTGACGGGATCGCCGGCGTTGAGGGCCAGGGCGGAGCGGTACATCTCGAGGGCCGCCGGGATCCGGGGCAGCTCGGCGGGATCAGCGACGACCAGCTCGCCCTCGGGGAGCGCGAGCTGACGCTCGATGTCCACCAGCCGGCGCTCCACGTCGCCGAAGTCGTTGCTCGACATCAGGCCGCCGACCAGACCGATCGCGAGGACCGGCCGGTTGGCGACCACCTCCTCCGGAAGCTCCTGGGCCCACTGCCGGATCACCGCCTCGCGGCGCTCCCGTCCCAGGGCCGGCATCGCGAGCTCCGCCAGCTCCGCGGCCCGCTCCACGTCGCCGGCCGCCAGTGCGTGCCGGACCGCCAGTGCGGACTCGCCCTCGGCGGCGTACCACTCGCTGGCCCGGCGGTGCAGCCCGGCCACCGGCCCCTGCGGCTCGGCGACCAGATGGGTGCGCAGCACATCGGCGAAGAGATGGTGGTAGCGGTACCAGCGCCGGCGGTCGTCCAGCGGCACCACGAACAGGTTGCGCCGCTCGAGGGTCTCGAGCATGCGGGCACCGCCGGCCGACTCCGTGACCGCGTCGCACAGCGACCCGGTGAGCCGGTCGAGGATCGCGGTGCCGACGAGGAAGTCGCGAACCTGCGCGGGCTGCTGGTCGAGCACCTCCTCGACGAGGTAGTCGACGATGTAGCGGTCGTCGCCGGCGAACCCGGCGATGAATGCCGAGACGTCCTCGCGGCCACGCAGGGAGAGCGCGGCCAGCTGGAGCGAGGCGATCCACCCCTCGGTGCGGGCGCCGAGCGCCGCCACGTCGGCCGCCGCCAGCTCGAGCCCGGTGACCTCGGAGAGGTACGCCGTGGTCTCCTCCCCGGTGAAGCGGAGGTCGCCGGCCCGCACCTCCGTCAGCTCGCCGCGGGCGCGGAGCCGAGCCAGCGGCAGCGCCGGGTCGGCGCGGGTGATGATCACCAGGCGCAGTTGGGGCGGCAGCCGCTCGACCAGCAGCGCCAGCCCGGCCTGGATCGCCGGACCTTCGGCCGCGTGGTAGTCGTCGAGGACCAGCGTGACGTCGTCGGGCAGCACGCTGAGCTCGTTGAGCACGGTGGCCACGACCGCCTCGACGGGCTGCCCGGCCCAGTGCATCGCCAGCGCGGCGGAGCCGGTCCCGGGGGCCACCCGGTCGAGCGCCGTCAGGACGTAGGTCCAGAACGCCTCGGGCCGACCGTCGTCGGCGTCCAGGGAGACCCAGGCGATGCGGCGGTCAGGGTCGGCCGCAGCAGCGGTCGACAGCCATGCGGCCACCGTCGTGGTCTTGCCGAAGCCGGCCGGGGCGGAGACCAGCGTCAGCCGCGACCCCTCGGCGTCGAGCAGCGCCGCGAGACGAGGACGCGGCACCAGGCCGGCGCGGGGCCGGGGCCGGAACAGCTTGGTCTCGACGAGCGCGACCGGCATCACGACTCCTCGGTGCGCACGAGCATCCGCTCCCCGGGCCGGCCGAAGATGCTCAGCACCTCGGCGGGTCCGTCGCCGTCGCTCCCGAACCAGTGGGGCACCTGGGTGTCGAACTCGGCGGCCTCGCCGACCCCGAGGGTCAGGTCCTGCTCACCGAGCACCAGCCGCATCCGCCCGGCCAGCACGTAGAGCCACTCGAAACCGTCGTGGCTGCGCGGCCGAGGAGTCGACTGGGAGACCGGGATGACGATCTTCCAGGCCTGGATGCCGCCCGGATGGGTCAGCGGGATCACCGTGCGCCCGTTGACCCGCCGCGGCTTGAGGCGGATCCGCGGGTCGCCGACCTCGGGGGCACCCACGAGGTCGTCGAGCGGCACCCGGTAGATCTGGGCCAACGGGAGCAGCAGCTCCAGGCTGGGCCGGCGCTGGCCGTTCTCGAGCCGGGACAGCGTGCTCTTGGAGATGCCGGTCCGCTGCGCCACCTCGGTCAGCGTCACGCCCCGCTGCTCGCGCACCTTGCGCAGCCGCGGGCCGACCAGGTCGAGGGCGGCGCTGATGGCTTCGGTCACGAGGCCATTGCACCCGTCGTTCCCGGAAACGGCAACAACGGTTGTCGAAGCCGGGACGGACGCCCACGATCGCTGACATGAGCAACTACGACGTAGCGGTGGTCGGCGGCGGCGCGGCCGGCCTGTCAGCAGCGCTGGTCCTGGCCCGGGCCCGGCGTGCGGTGCTGGTGGTCGACGCGGGGTCTCCGCGCAACGCCCCCGCCGCCCACATGCAGGGGTTCCTGTCCCGCGACGGGATGCCGCCGGTCGACCTCCTCGCCGCCGGGCGGGCGGAGGTGACGGGCTACGGCGCCGAGCTGGTCCGCGGCACCGTCACCGGCGCACGGGCGGCCGACGGGGGCGGCTTCGAGCTGACCGTGTCGCCCGGTCCGGACGGCTGCGAGTCGGTCGTGTCGGCCCGCCACGTCCTGGTCACCACCGGGCTGCGAGACCTGCTCCCCGACGTCCCCGGCGTCCGCGAGCGCTGGGGACGCGACCTCCTCCACTGTCCCTACTGCCACGGTCACGAGGTCCGCGACCAGCCACTCGGGGTGCTGGGCGGCACCGGCGACGCGGTGGCCCACGCGCTGCTGGTCCGGCAGTGGTCCGACGACGTCGTCTACTTCGCCCACACCGGACCGGTGACACCGACCGAGCGCGAGCAGCTCGAGGCCCGGGCGGTGGGCATCGTCGAGGGCGAGGTCGAGCGACTGGTCGTCACCGACGACCGGCTCACCGGCGTACGGCTCACGGACGGCCGCACCGTCCCCCGCAGCGCGGTCTTCGTGCGCCCCTCGTTCGCCCCGAACACCGACCTGCTCCACGCGCTCGGCTGCCGGACCCACGACAACGGCTGGGTGGACGCCGACCGGGTCGGCCGGACGTCGGTGCCCGGCGTCTGGGTCGCCGGCAACGCCGCCAACCCCCCGCGCCCAGGTCATCACCGCTGCTGGCGAGGGGTCCGCCGCCGCGATCGCCATCAACGCCGACCTCGTCGAGGAGGACGTGCGGATCGCCGTACGGCACCTCCGCGCGGGCGCCGGCCGACCCTCCTGACCCGCCCAGACCCGTCCTGTCCAGCCATCCGTGCAAGGAGCACCCATGAACCACGCACAGCCCGTCCCGCCGCCCAGCAAGCACCAGCTCGCCCTGATGATCTGGGTCGCCGTGTTCCCCACCCTGACCGCCCTCAACCTCCTCCTCGGCGACCGGCTCGCCGACCTGCCGAGCGTGCTGCGCACCTTCGTGCTCGCCACCGTGGCGGTCCCGATCGTGATCTACGGCGTGATGCCCCGTCTGCACCGGCTCCGCGCCCGGATCATCGCCCGGGTCATCGGCCGCCGTACCGCCTGACGGAGAGATCACCACCGGCCTCACCACGTGTGGTGACGACCGCTCACCACCTCTGTTCCTAGCTTCGCGCCATCGAGTTCCTCTCCCGAAAGGCACGACCATGAACAGGTTCACCCGAGGCATCGCGATGGCGAGCGCACGGCACCCGTGGCGCACGATCACCAGCTGGGCCGTCGTCCTGATCGCCGTCCTCTTCCTCGCCGCCAGTGGCGGCGGCAGCTTCAGCGAGGACTTCGCAGCGAAGGGCAGCCAGAGCGACCGCGCCCGCCAGCTGCTCGCCGAGAACTTCCCCGAGGCCGCCAAGGGCCGGGCCCTGGTCGTCTTCGCGACCACGGACGGCACCAGCCTCGCGGCGCACCACGCGGACGTCGAGTCCGTGCTCGGCGACGTAGGCGGACTCAAGCACGTCGCGTCGATCGCCGACCCGTACGCCGCCGGCACGGTGTCCGCCGACGGCCGGATCGCCTACGCCGAGCTGACCCTCGACGTGCCGGAGCGCGAGATGGGCAAGCCGGCGTTCACGGTCCTGTCGGACGCCGTCTCCGGCACCCACGTGGCCGGCCTGCGCGTCGAGCTCGGCGGTGATGCGGTGTTCCTCAACTCCGAGGACAAGAGCAACGGCCACGTCGGGATCGGCCTCCTGGTCGCCCTGCTGGTGCTGCTCGTCGTCTTCGGGACGGTCGTCGCGGCCGTGATCCCGATCGGCCTCTCCCTGGTGGCCGTCGGTACGGGCATCGGCGGCATCACCCTGCTGGCCGGCGGCATGGACGTGTCGGCCTCGGCCATCCCGGTGGCCGGTCTCGTCGGTCTCGGCGTCGGTGTCGACTACGCGCTCTTCGTCGTGGCCCGCTACCGCGAGAACCGGGCCGCGGGCTCGGACAACGACCGGGCGCTGGCCCAGGCGATGGGCTCCTCCGGTGCGGCCGTCGTCTTCGCCGGCGGGACCGTCGTCATCGCCACCGCCGGCCTGGCCATCACCGGCCTCGGTGTCCTCACCTCGATCGGCCTGGCCACCGCCCTGATGGTGCTGTCCGCCGTGGCCGCCGCGGTCACGCTGCTCCCCGCAGTGCTCCACCTGCTCGGCGACCGGATCGACACCGGCCGGCTGGTCCGCCGGCACCGCCCGGCCAAGCGGGCCGAGGACAGCGCCTGGTGGCGCTTCGGCCACCGCGTGTCCGGCCGCCCGTGGCCCTACCTGCTCGGTGCCGTCGTCACCCTCGTCGCGATCGCGACCCCGGCCCTGTGGCTGCAGACCGCCTTCCCGGCGGCCGGCGACGCCCCGGCCGAGACCACCCATCGGCAGGCCTACGACCTGCTGACCGAGGGCTTCGGCGTCGGGATCAACGCCCCACTCCTGGTCGTCGTGGACCTGGGTGCCCACGGGGTCGACGCCGCCGGCGTCCCGGCCCTCACCGAGCGCATCGGCTCGACGCCGGGCATCGTCTCCGTGAGCGCGCCGCAGGTCTCGGCGGACGGCGACACCGTGGTCTTCACCGCGACCCCCACGACCGGGCCCGCAGATCGCAAGACCTCGACCACCATCGACCGGGTCCGCGAGGTCATCCCTGGCAACGCCTACGTCTCCGGGATCACCGCCATCACCGATGACCTCAACGCCCAGCTCAGCCGGACCCTGCCGATCTTCATCGGCGTCGTCATCGCGGTCGCGTTCCTGCTGCTGATGCTGGTCTTCCGGTCGGTCACGGTGCCGCTGAAGGCCGCGCTGATGAACCTGCTCTCCATCGGCGGCGCCTACGGCGTGCTGGTCGCGGTCTTCCAGTGGGGCTGGGGAGCCGGCCTGCTCGGGCTGGCCGGGCCGACGCCCATCACCTCGATCATCGTCGTGATCATGTTCCCTATCCTGTTCGGGCTGTCGATGGACTACGAGGTGTTCCTGCTCTCGCGGATCCGTGAGGAGTACGACCGGACCGGCGACAACACCGAGTCCGTGGCGCGGGGCCTCGCCGGGACCGGACGGGTCATCACCTCCGCCGCGCTGATCATGATCGTGGTGTTCCTCAGCTTCGTCTCCAGCCCGGTGCCGTCGCTGAAGATGCTCGGCCTGGGGCTCGCGACCGCGATCCTCATCGATGCGACCATCGTGCGGATGGTGCTCGTGCCGGCCACGATGGCCCTGCTCGGCAAGGCGAACTGGTGGCTCCCCGCCTGGCTCGACCGGGTGCTCCCGCACCTGGTCGTCGAAGGGACCACGAACGACGACCCGGCGCCCGTCGACACCCCCGCCGGCGTCCCTGCGATGAGCCGCTGACCCGGCCGACCCCGCCCCACCAGCTGGCCCCCGCACCTCGCGGGGGCCAGCTGCCGGTCTGGTCGGTCGGAGGCTCAGCCGGTCCCGGTGCCGGTCAGCCGCAGGGTGACCTTGCCGACGTCAGCGATGAAGGTCAGCTTGGCGCCGTGCGCCCCCGCTCGGACGGGGTCGAAGACGACCTTCACGGTGCAGGTCGCCCCGGCCGCGATCGAGCTGCCGGCACACGCCTTGCCCTTGAGCCGGTAGTTGCCCTTGGCCCCCTTGAGCTTGATCTTCGACAGCGTCAGCGCAGCAGTGCCGGTGTTGGTGACCTTGAACTTCTTGGTCTTCGACCCGCGGCTGACCGCGACGCTCCCGAACTTGCCCTTGGCCGGCTTGACCGACAGCGCGCCCGCGCCGGGTGGCGGGGCGGGCGGTCCGGTCAGCGCGAAGTTCCGCGTCGCTGTGCCCCCGCTGGGGACCGAGATCCCCGTGGCGGACGCGGTGCTGAAACCGGCCTTGCTCGCCGTCAGCGATGGGTAGACGCCCGACGGCACGCTGAAGGTGTAGCCCCCAGACGCGTTGGTGGTCGTCGTGCGGCTGCCGAGCTGCACCGTGGCTCCCGCGGCGGGGCTGCCGTCCGCGGTCACGGTGCCCGACAGCGTGCCGTTGCCGACCGGGGTGCAGCCGGGGTAGGTGAACGAGCCGATCCGGGTGTGGTGGTTGAGCCCGTCGGCCTGGTAGTACTCCCCGGTCATCCAGAACCGGCAGCCGTCGGGGTCGAGCGCAAGGCCGCTGTAGTCGCCCCAGCGGGTGCAGGTGCCGGAGCCGCAGTTGCCGACCTGGGTGCCCGTGCCGGCGATCAGGACCTGCTCGCCCTGGCTGAAGGTGTTGGCAGGGTCGCCCGCAAGGCGGCCCGCGTAGGCGATCTTCGGGTCGGTCGTGCTGTTGGAGACGGTGTAGTCGAGGGCGAGGTCGCCGAGCCGGTCGACGGCCAGGCTTGGGATGTAGCGGTGCGCGGTGTTGGCGCCGTCCGGGTCGAAGGTCGCGGCCTGCAAAGTGTTGGCGGCCACCGTGCCTCCGGACACGTTGACCTGGTACCACCGAGGCGCAGCGAACCCGGAGACGTTGGCGCGCCGGACCGTGTGCGTGGCCCAGAGCGACTCGGCGCCGCTGATGTTGGAGTACTGGGCCTGGGCCATCGCCCGGATGCCGAGGGTGTCGAGGGGATTCCCGGGCGTGCTGGCCAGCGGCGTGTTGGCGTTGGGCCAGGTCGACCCGGTCACCGGCACGTCGGGCCCGGTGAAGGTCGCGGCCGAGGGGCGGGTCCAGTCGACGTCGAGCTTGTAGACCCCCAAGGCGTTGGTGAAGTTCCACGTCGAGACGAAGTACTCCGGAGTCCCCGTCGGGGGCGTCCCGGCCTGGAGCCGGGCGTTGGCCGGGATCAGCGTGAAGTCGTCGGTGGGACCGACGAAGTCGACCACCTGCGGAGAGGGCGCGCCGGCGTACATCTGGGCCTTGTTGAGCGCCCAGACGTGCGTCCCCTGGAACGGGGAGCCGGCGGAGTAGCCGAACATGTTGGCGGACATGTAGATGCCGTCGTCCCATACCCCGAGCTTCGGATAGTCGCCCAGGCCGCCAGGGGTCTCCAGCGAGTAGAAGCTCCAGCCTCCGGCCACCGGGTCGCCGGTCTTGGAGACGGCGAAGCACTCGAAGACGTGCTGGGGGTTGACGTTGCCGGCCCCGTCGAGCTGGAAGGCGAAGTCGGTGATGACCCAGCGGTCCTCGAAGCTGTCGTAGAGGACCACCGGGTCGCCGAAGTTTTCGGTGTCGCATTGGTTGCCGAAGCTGCCCTGGCTCATCAGCGTGTCGAAGGTGAAGGCTGCCAGCTGGTTGTGGGTCGCCTTGTCGTAGATGCCGACCGCGGTGTTGATCGTCTGGATGTAGACGGTGGGCCCGACATCGCCGTTGGTGTCCGGTGGGTGGCCGGCGCCCCAGGTCGCGAAGTCGAGGCCGTCGAAGCTGTCGTCCGGTGCGGGCGCGGAGCGCGCGGGGGCGGCGCTGGAGGACGCCGGCTCCTCCTCCGCGGCACCCTCCCCGGCGGCATCGGCGTCCTGGTCCCCGGCGCCCTCCTCGGCCTCCTCGCCACCGAACGGCATCTCGTGCTCGGGCCGCTCGCGCTTCTCGACCCTGCCGTGGAGGCTGCGCACGTCGACCTTGGAGCTCCCGGCCTTCTGCAGGTGCATGAGGTTCGCGTCCGTGTCCACCGCGGCGTCCGCCGCCGACGACGCGTCGGCGGTGGTGGCGGCGACCGCGTCGGACTCGGTCCCGCCGCCCTGGACGGCGCGGCCGGGCCCGGGCTCGGCGGAGAGCGTCGGGCTCGCCCCGTCCGGACGGCCTCCGGTCTGGGTGAAGGCGACGACCAGCGCGCCGACCACCGCGGCCACGACGGCCGCCCAGCGCAGCCGGTTGCGACGCTGCCGTGGTGAGGGGTTCGGCGTCTGCTCCGTCATGCTGCGCCCCTCTCGAACGGGCCGGATGTGCTGCCGTGGGTCAAAGGGTCCACGCCCGGTCGGACGCTATCCCGGACGGGTTCCGCATGGAACCGTCCGTACGGGTCAGTTCGACCTAGTCAGCGCCGCCCGAACTCGTTTGCATCCCGTGGATCGGTCGACCATCGTGCCCGCATGCCCGCGCCTTCCCCGCCGACGACCGCCCCGACCCTGACCGACGGGACCGTGACGCTCCGGACGCACCGGGAGGACGACCTGCCACGGATGGTCGAGCAGTGCCGGGACCCGCTGTCCGTCGCGTGGACCACGGTGCCCACGCCGTACGGGGAGGCGGACGCCCGCACCTACGGGCTGGAGGTGCTGCCCCAGGGCTGGGCGGACGGGTCGGAGTGGGCCTTCGCGGTCGAGTTCGAGGGCCGGTACGCCGGCACGGTCTCGCTCCGCGACGAAGGCCCCGGTCGTGCGGAGCTCGCCTACGGGTCGCACCCGGACGTGCGCGGCCGGGGGGTGATCCTGCGGGCCTGCCGGCTACTCGTCGACTGGGGGTTCGCCGAGCTCAGCCTGCAGACCATGGTCTGGCGGGCCTTCGCCGGCAACTGGCCCAGCCGCCGGCTGGCGTGGCGGCTCGGCTTCCGCGTGGAGGGCACCCTCCGCGGCTACCTCCCCCAGCGCGACGAGCCCCGGCGTGACGCGTGGGTCGGCACCCTGCTTCGCGACGACCCCCGCGCGCCCGCGAGCACGTGGCTGGATGTGCCCGTCCTGCACGGAGACGGGTTCCGGCTGCGGCCGGTCTCGGAGGCCGACGTGCCGCGCATCCAGGAGGGCAGCGCCGACCCGGAGAGCCAGCGGTGGCTGGGTCACATCCCGGCGCCGTACACGCTCGACGACGCCCGTGCCTACGTCGAGGCGCGGCGCGAGCTGGCGGCCTCCGGCAAGTCGGTCACGTGGGCGATCGCCGACCCCGAGGACGACCGGCTGCTCGGCACCGTGCTGTGGTTCAACTGGACGCCGGAGGTCGAGTGCGAGGTGGGCTACTGGGTCCACCCCGAGGCGCGCGGCCGCGGGCTGGCGACCGGGGCGACCCGGCTGGTGGTGGACCACGTCTTCGAGACCCTGCGGGTCAACCGGGTCACGGCGTTCGCGGCCGCCGACAACCTCGCCTCACGTCGGGTGATCGAGGCCGCCGGCTTCCGTCTCTACGGCATCGAGCGCTACGGCGCGTGGGTGCGCGACGACCGCGTCGACATGGCGCTCTACGACGTGACGGCGGCGGAGTGGGCGGAGGCGGGGCGCCGCTCCACCGCGAACGCCAGCGCGAGCACTCCGAAACCGGCGAGCGACAGCACCGCTCCGATGACCAGCGGCGAGCGGTAGCCGAAGCCGGCCGCGATCGTCGCCCCGCCCGCCCAGGCGCCCAGCGCGTTGCCGATGTTGAGCGACCCGTGGCTGAGCGCCGCGCCCAACGTCTCGGCGTGCTCGGCGGCGTCGATGAGCCGCATCATCAGTCCGAGGGCGAGCACCGAGCCGACCACGGTGACCAGGAACAGCGCGGGCAGCGCCAGGTAGCCGTGCGGGAGCAGCAACCACGACAGCAACAGGCTCGCCGCGAGCGCGAGCGGCGCACCGAGCAGCGAGCGGCGGGGCGACCAGTCCATCAGGCGCCCGGCGAGCCAGTTGCCGAAGAGCATTCCGACGCCGAGGGTGAGCAGGAAGACCGGGACCGCGCCCTGAGGCAGGTGGGCGACCCGAGTCGTCATCGGTGCGACGTAGGAGAACAGCGCGAACATCCCGCCGAACCCCACTGCCCCGGCCACGATGGCGAACCACACTTGCGGCATGCGCAGCGCCATGAGCTCGCGTCGCCCGGTGGCCTCCGGGTTGCCCGGGCAGTCGGGCACGAAGGCTAGGACCATCGCGATGGTGAGCGCGGCGAGTCCCGCGACCACCCAGTACGACGCCCGCCAGCCCAGGCTCTGACCGAGCCAGGTGGCGGCCGGCACGCCGACCACGTTGGCCACAGGGAGGCCCATCAAGACCATGGCGATCGCGCGGCCGCGGCGCTCGGGCGCGACCATGCTCGCCGCCAGGAGCGAGGCCACCCCGAAGTAGCCGCCATGTGGCAGCCCGTCGAGGAAGCGGGCGACCAGGAGGGTGCCGTAGTTGGGAGCCAGCGCGCTGAGCCCGTTGCAGACGGCGTAGGCCGCCATCAGGCCGAGCAGCAGCTTCTGCCGGGGCAGCTTCGCGCCGAAGTAGGCCAGCACCGGTGCCCCCACCACCACACCGAGGGCGTAGGCGGAGATGGCGCGCCCGGCCACCGGGATCGAGACCCCGACGCCATCGGCGACCTGAGGCAGCACGCCCATGGTCACGAACTCGGTGGTGCCGATCGTGAACCCGCCCATGGCCAGCGCGACGATGGCCAGCCAGAAGTGCGCGGCGCGAGGGCCGGCGACCACTGTCCGCGCCGAGTGGGTCGTGGTCTCGCTCGTCGTCATCCCCACCATCGTGCAAGCCGAGGTGCCGACCGACCTATTCCACGACCTGTTCCGCGACCTGTCCGCGACCTATGCCGCGGGCACCGCCACCTGGCGTCTGCGATGGGTGAGGAGATGGAAGGCCAGGTCGACCACGGTCTTGAGGACACACAGCACCGCGACCGCGTGGACCTGAGCCCCGTGGTCGAAGGCGCTCGGGCCGCCGATGAGCACGAAACCCACGATGATCCCGACGTGCAGGACGAGCATGCGCGGGTACGGCGCCAGCGCGGCCTGAGCCGGCCCGACCACCAGCCGCTCGCCGCGGCCGAACCAGTTGACCGCGAGCGACGCGACCCGGCTCGCTGCGATCAGCGCCGAGAGCAGCAGCAGCTGCCCCAGCCCGCCCACGAGCCCGACCAGTACGGCCATCGCCACCGCGAAGACGCCGTGCGCGAGGGTGAAGGCCCCGTAGTGCAGGGCGAAAAACCGGTCGAGCCTGGCCCTCGGCACCGGGTCGCCACCCATGGTGTCGGGTCCCTCGGCGGTCGCCACCTGGACGATCCCGCACAGCCAGACCACGACGTTCTCGACCCAGTAGACGAGGAACACGTCGCCCATCCCGGCCCGGCCCTGAAGCACTGCCCAGATGGGCAGCAGGTTGACCACGACGAGGAGCACGGCCGTCGCCAGCCTCGCCCACGCCTCCGGAAGCCGCGCCGCGGCCCGGGCCAGGAGCTGGATGCCGAGGAACCGGAGGACTACATCCACGGCGGGAGTCTAGGGATCCGGCGCCGGAGCGCCAGGGGTGCTAGGGCGTGTTGGCAAACCCGGGGTGGATGCCAGCGTCGTCCAGGTCGTGCGATGGCCAGGCGCCGGCGCGCAGGCAGACTGGGCGTCTTCCAAGGCGTCGGCAACGCCGCCAGCGTGCGTGCCTGGGCGGCGCTGGCGCCGCTCTGGGTTTGCCAACACGTCCTAGGGGCCGGTGACCACCGGGGTGCTCTGTACCAGGAACACCTGGTCACCGATCGGCGCACACGGCGTTCCGGCGTACGCCGCGATGTTGGTCGTGAAGCCGCCGCCCAGCTCGAGCGTCTGCGCGCTGCGGGCCACGATGTCTCGGGCCGGGTCGTAGACCTTGAGCTGGTCGGTCACGCCGACGCGCTGCACGGTGGCCTCGTAGCCCGCCGGCCAGACCAGGTCGACGGTCTGCCCGGCGCCGGCGTCGAGGCGCATGCAGTGGTCGTTGCCGTAGACGAGCCGGCCGGAGACCAGCGCGGTGTCGGCGCCGTCGCCGGGCTTCCAGTCCGAGGTCAGGATCTGCAGCCGGTCGCCGTTGACCAGCTGCTCCTTGTTGTAGTGGAAGTGCAGGTAGGTGAAGCCGACGGCGGCGATCAGGATCGGCACCAGGACGCAGACGGCGTAGCCGAACGGGGTGAGCGTCCGCCGGGTCAGGTCGGGCGGCCGGGGCACGTCGGGCGCCATGGTCTCGCTCATCCCGTCGCTCACAGAGAGGCCAGGGCCTCGTTGAAGGTCGAGGACGGGCGCATCACCGCGGACGCCTTCTCGGCGTCGGGCCGGAAGTAGCCGCCGATGTCGGCCGGGCTGCCCTGCACCGCCAGCAGCTCCTCGACGATCTGCTGCTCCTTCGCGGCCAGCGTCTCGGCGAGCGGCTTGAACGCCGCCGCCAGGTCGCTGTCCTCGCTCTGCGCCGCCAGCTCCTGGGCCCAGTAGAGCGCGAGGTAGAAGTGCGAGCCGCGGTTGTCGATGCCGCCGAGCTTGCGGGTCGGCGACTTGTCGTTCTCCAGGAACGTGCCCGTGGCCTTGTCGAGGGTGTCGGCGAGCACCTGCGCGCCGCGGTTGTCGGCGTACCCGGCCAGGTGCTCGAACGACGCGGCGAGTGCGAAGAACTCACCGAGGCTGTCCCAGCGCAGGTAGTTCTCCTTGACCAGCTGCTGCACGTGCTTGGGCGCCGAGCCGCCGGCGCCGGTCTCGAACAGCCCACCGCCGTTCATCAGCGGCACGACCGAGAGCATCTTGGCCGAGGTACCGAGCTCGAGGATCGGGAACAGGTCGGTGTTGTAGTCGCGCAGCACGTTGCCGGTGACCGAGATGGTGTCCTCACCCTTGCGCAGCCGCTCCAGGGAGTACGCCGTCGCCTCGGCGGGCGCCAGGATCTCGATGGTCAGCCCGCTGGTGTCGTGGTCGGCGAGGTAGGTCTTCACCTTCGCGATGAGGTTGGCGTCGTGCGCGCGGCCCTCGTCGAGCCAGAACACCGCGGGCGCGCCGGTGGCCCGCGCGCGGGTGACGGCGAGCTTGACCCAGTCACGAATCGGCTCGTCCTTGGTCTGGCAGGCGCGCCAGATGTCGCCGGGCTCCACGGTGTGCTCGAGCACGGTCTCTCCGGCGCCGTTGACGACCCGCACCACACCGGCGGCCGGCACCTCGAACGTCTTGTCGTGCGAGCCGTACTCCTCGGCGGCCTTGGCCATCAGCCCGACGTTCGGCACCGAGCCCATGGTGCTTGGGTCGAAGGCGCCGTGGGCGCGGCAGTCGTCGATCACGGTCTGGTAGACGCCGGCGTAGCAGGAGTCGGGGATCACCGCGAGGGTGTCGTGCTCCTCGCCGTCGGGCCCCCACATGTGTCCCGAGCTGCGGATCATCGCGGGCATCGAGGCGTCGACGATCACGTCGGAGGGCACGTGCAGGTTGGTGATGCCCTTGTCGGAGTCGACCATCGCCATGTCCGGACCGTCGTCGAGGCCCTGCTGGACCGCGGCCGTGATCGCGTCGCCCTCGGGCAGCGCGGCGGCGGCGGAGAGCAGCGCGCCGAGCCCGTCGTTGGGCGAGATGCCCGCGGTCCGCAGCGCGTCGCCGTACTGCTCGAAGAGCGTCGGGAAGAAGGCCTGCACCACGTGGCCGAAGATGATCGGGTCGGAGACCTTCATCATCGTGGCCTTGAGGTGCACCGAGAACAGCACGTCGTCGGACTTCGCGCGGGCGATCTGCTCGGCCAGGAAGCGGCGCAGCGCCGCGACGTTCATGTACGTGCCGTCGACGACCTCGCCGGCCAGCACCTTCAGCTCGGGCTTGAGCACGGTCACGGTGCCGTCGGCCGCGATGTGCTCGATGCGCAGCGTGTCGTCGGCCGGGATGACGACCGACTGCTCGTTGGAGCGGAAGTCGTCCTTGCCCATGGTCGCGACGTTGGTCTTGGAGTCGGCGCTCCAGGCCCCCATCCGGTGCGGGTGCGCCCTGGCGTAGGCCTTGACCGAGGCAGGGGCGCGCCGGTCGGAGTTGCCCTCGCGCAGCACCGGGTTGACGGCCGAGCCCATGACCTTGCCATAGCGGGCGCGGATGTCCTGCTCCTCGGGGGTCTTGGGGTTCTCGGGGTAGTCCGGCAGGTCGTAGCCCTGCTCCTGGAGCTCTTTCACCGCGGCCTTGAGCTGCGGCACCGACGCCGAGATGTTGGGCAGCTTGATGATGTTGGCCTCGGGACGCAGCGCGAGCTGTCCGAGCTCGGCGAGGTCGTCGTTCTGCCGCTGCTCCTCGGTCAGGACGTCGGCGAACTGGGCGATGATCCGGCCGGCCAGCGAGATGTCGCGGGTCTCGACCTCGACGCCCGCCTTGGCGGCGTACGCCTCGATGATCGGCAGGAAGGAGTACGTCGCGAGCAGCGGCGCCTCGTCGGTGTGGGTGTAGATGATCCGGGCCATGGCTTGCGTTCGCTCCTGTGCGGTGCGGCGGTGACGTTCAGTACATGTCTTGACGTCAAGATACCTGACGTCGCCAGGACGTCGGCACCCGGTGGTGACCGGACACCAGCCTCGCACCGCGGCCCGGAGGGGGCAAAGCCAGGTCCGGCGCTGGCCCGCGACACCCGGATCGGCGGAGGCTGGAGCGCGCTCGAGCGCACTAGGCTGCGGCCATGGCCGACACCTCTACCACTCTCCAGAAGGTCGCCGCCGAAGCTCTCGGGACCTTCGTCCTCGTCTTCATCGGTTGTGGCACTGCGATCGCGACCGGGGTCGACCTGGTCGCCACCGGACTGGCGTTCGGGCTCACGGTCCTGGCCGGCGCCTACGCGTTCGGGCGGGTGTCCGGCGCGCACTTCAACCCGGCCGTCTCGGTGGGTGCGGCGCTCGGGGGCCGGATGGCCTGGCGTCAGGTGCCGGTCTACGTCGGCGCCCAGCTCGGCGGCGCCATCGTCGCCGGCCTGTCGCTGTTCATCCTGGTGCAGGGCATCGACGGCTACGACGTCGGCGACTCAGGGCTGGCCCAGAACGGCTTCCGCCACGACGGTGTCGGCTACGCCTGGTGGGCGGCGTTCCTGCTCGAGGTGATCATGACCGCGATCTTCCTCTACGTGATCCTCGCCGTGACCGACGCGCGCAACGAGCACCCCGCGCTGGCACCGGCCGCGATCGGCCTGACCCTCTCGATGATCCACTTCGCGTCGATCCCGCTCACCGGCACCTCGGTCAACCCGGCCCGCTCCATCGGCGTCGGGATCTTCGCCGGCAGCGACGCGATCATCCAGCTGTGGCTGTTCATCCTGGCCCCGCTGATCGGCGCCGCGGTCGCGGGCGTCACCTACCCGTTGCTCTTCGGCCACGGCACCGAGCCGGTGCCCGGCTCGGGGCTGAGCTTCAGCCGTCCGGCGCCCGCGGCGGTGCCGGGCTACGGCGCGCCCGACCAGTTCCAGCAGGAGTGGAACCAGCAGGCCGCCCAGGAGCAGGCCGCATGGGAGCAGGAGCCGATCATCCAGGACGGCTGGCAGTGGGACCACGCCGCGCAGGAGTGGAAGCCCCTGGAGCAGTGGCAGCCCGCGGCGCCCGCCCAGACGACCCAGACCACGCTGGGCACGCACGCCACGCAGACCACGCAAGCGACGGAGCCCACGCAGGCCACGCCCGTTCAGCCGACGACGCCCGCCTCGAGCGAACCCGTGCCGCCGGCCGAACCGCAGCCGCCGACCGGTCCCGGCACCGGAACCACGGCCTTCCGGCCGCCCCAGTAGGTCAGTCGGGCGGGGTCTCGAGCTCGGCGACGTAGGCGCCGCCGACGGTCGAGAGCTCCTCGACCAGCCCCACGCCGCGGGCGTAGAAGGCCCGGCGCTGGCTGCCCGGCTCCAGCGGGTCGGTGCGGTCGATGCCCAGCGCGTCGACATAGCGCCCGGCGGCGACCGAGACCACCTGCCGGTCGGTCACCACGGTCTCCCGGACGTCGGCCACGCCGGGTGCGTAGCCGGCGCGCCAACCGTCACCGACCCGGGGGTGGGCCGGCATCGCGAGCCCGGCCTCGGCGCCATCCCGGCCGGCCAGCCAGACGCCCTCGCGGCCGAACCACCACACGTTGCCGCGCCGGTCCTGCGCGTAGTAGTCGACGACCTGGTCGCCGGTGGGCTCGGTGCGGCTGACCGGAGTGGTGGCGACCCCCGCCACGTCGTAGGTCGTGTCCTCGACGGTGATGACCAGCTCGCCCGGCGTACTGCCCGAGACGCGGTAGCGCCAGGTGGCCCCGGGAGCGAGCGCGAGCCACGGGTTGTCAACGCCGCGGACGAAGTCGCCGGGGTCGGGTGAGGGCGTCGGGATCACCAGCTCGTCGACCCCGGTGGGCGGGCTGTCGGGTGAGGCGTCGCTGCACCCGCCCGCGGTCAGCACCACGGCCAGGGCGAGCGCGACGTACCTCCCCGGTCCGCTCGCCACCCTCCCATCGTGGCGCACGAGAGCGCTGCTAGCGTCACGCGGGTCAGCTCATCCCTGAAGGAGAACGTCGTGAGCTCTGCCCCTCTGAAGGTCGCCGTCACCGGTGCTGCTGGCCAGATCGGCTACAGCCTGCTGTTCCGTCTCGCGAGCGGTGCGCTCACCGGAGACCGCCCGATCGAGCTGCGGCTGCTCGAGATCGAGCCGGCCCTGAAGGCGCTCGAGGGCGTCGTGATGGAGCTCGACGACTGCGCGTTCCCGACGCTCGCCGGCGTCGAGATCGGCGCGGACGCCGCGAAGATCTTCGACGGCGTCAACCTCGCGCTGCTGGTCGGCGCGCGGCCGCGGGGCCCGGGCATGGAGCGCAGCGACCTGCTCTCCGCCAACGGCGCGATCTTCACCGCGCAGGGCCAGGCCCTCAACAAGGTCGCCGCCGACGACGTGCGGGTCGGCGTCACCGGCAACCCGGCCAACACCAACGCGCTGATCGCGCGGTCCAACGCCCCCGACATCCCGGCCGACCGGTTCTCCGCGCTGACCAGGCTCGACCACAACCGCGCGATCTCGCAGCTGGCCGCGAAGACCGGCGCGCCCGTGACCGACATCAAGCACATGACGATCTGGGGCAACCACTCCGCGACGCAGTACCCCGACCTCTTCCACGCCGAGGTCGGCGGCCGCAACGCCGCCGAGGTCGTGGGCGACCAGGACTGGGTCGAGAACACCTTCATCCCGACCGTCGCCAAGCGCGGCGCCGCGATCATCGAGGCCCGCGGCTCCTCCTCCGCCGCTTCCGCCGCCTCCGCGACGATCGACGCGGCCCACGACTGGCTGTTCGGCTCGGCCGAGGGCGACTGGGTCTCGATGGCCGTCGTCTCCGACGGCTCCTACGGCGTCCCCGAGGGGCTCGTCTCGTCCTTCCCGGTCACCTGCAAGGACGGCGACTGGGAGATCGTCCAGGGCCTCGAGATCGACGACTTCTCCCGGTCCCGCATCGACGCCTCGGTCGCCGAGCTCGGCGAGGAGCGCGACGCCGTCAAGGAGCTCGGGCTGATCTAGCCCGGCTGGGCTGTGGGCGCCGGTTGCGCGAGTTTCACCGGCTGCCCGGTGAAACTCATGCATGGAGCATGAAACTTCACGCTCCAAGCTCCAGTTCCGTGCGCCGAGTCCGGGCTGGGCCCCGCTTCAGGCGGCCCTCGCCATGGCGGCGAACACCCGGCGCGCCGTGAGCTCGGCCCGGAAGAGATCGGCCCAGATCAGGCGGATGAACGTCCAGCCGGTGAGCTCTCGCAGCAGGTCTTCTCGGCGCTTCTCGCGCATGACGCACTCTTCGATCGTCTCTCCCTCGCGCCGGCTGCGGAGGTACTTGCCCAGGCCGTCGAACTCACCGAGAACACGATGCTCCGGCCATGCCCAGTCCGTGCGACCCGCCAACGCCCCATTGGGATGGAAGACCTTGAACTGCTGTTCGGGCCTTGGCACTCGTTGGTTGCGGAAGAGCAGCCAGCCCAGACTCTCGCCCACCGACTCGGACTTGCCGGTGGCCAGCGCGAGGACCAGCTGGAGGATCAGTGCTCCTGGCCAGTGGCGGACCTGCTGGTAGAGCTGGTTCAGCTCCTCGGAGCTCGTGAGACCACGACGGATGAAGTCGTCGGCGACCACCACACCCTCCTCCAGGCCGTGCTTCATTGCTACGTCCAGGACGGTTCGCGCGGGTGAGGTGCACCAGTGGCCCTGCCTGCGAGTGATGTCGAGGAGCCGACAGTCCCCTCGGTGGTGGACCACTCCAGCAGCCCGCCTCGCGCCCTCGTGGTCGAAGTGGGTGATGTTGACCGCGGAGAGATCGAGCCCGTAGTCGGGCCCGCCGAGGTCGAGGACGGCCGAGTCGTGCGAGAGCGCGATGGTGTCGTCGTATTGGGTCGTCACCGCCTCGCTCAGCAGGATATGCCGGCCGCGCGGCTCGAGCTGGTCCCAGACCGGGGTCGACGCGTAGGCACCCTGCCTGATCCGGGTGATCTGTTTTCCGCGGACCAGTCGAGCAAGGTAGTTGTCGTCGTAACCCATCGCCACGGCATCGCGGCGCAGCAACAGTCCGGATGGAGACATCAATTCAAGAACCATGCTGGGAGCGTCGTCGCGATCTGCTCTCCTCGAGCGCGCGTCCCGCTCGGCTGTGGAGAACTGGTGCGCTGACCGGGTGTGTGAGCGATTCGCGGACCGCGGCGCCCCTGTGCTTGGCGTATGAAACTCACGCCTGTTGGGTGAAGCATTGCGCTCCATGCAGGAGTTTCACCGGCTGCCCGGTGAAACTCCTGGTCATACCGAGAGCCGGCCGGCGGCTAGCTCGGCTGGTTCGGGATCGTGCTGGCCAGGAACAGGATCGCGACGCCCACCCCGCCGAGCAGGATCGCGTCGAAGAACCGGTTGCGCACCGCGAGCATGCCGGCGTCGCGCGCGGGCAGGACCAGCCTGAGCAGGGCGGCGAAGCACAGGCCGCCCGCAAGGCAGCGGATGCCGAGCCGCCAGTCGCCGTGCCAGGCGATGGCGATGCCGAGCCCGCTGATCGCGAGCACCAGCAGGTAGAACGCCCCGCCGATCGTGGAGGGGTAGCGGCGCTCCTCGGGGGGCTGGGCCGCGTCGTGCTCCTGGGCTGCGGCGTCGAGCTCCTCGGCGATCTCGTCGGGCGAGGGGACCGCCTCGTCCTGGACGTCGCCGGGATCGCCCGGGACGGGCGACTCGGCGGGCGGCTGCTCGGTCATGGAGCTCACCCGGCCGCGCGCTCCGCCATGAGCACGATGTTGGTCAGCAGCATCGCCCGGGTCATCGGGCCGACGCCGCCGGGATTGGGCGAGACCCACCCGGCGACGTCCCAGACGTCGTCGGCCACGTCGCCCGCGATCTTGCCGTCGACCCGGGACACGCCGACGTCGAGCACCGCGGCACCGGGCTTGACCATGTCGGCGGTGATGATCCCGGGCACCCCCGCCGCGGCCACGACGATGTCCGCGGTGCGCGTGTGGGCCGCCAGGTCGCGGGTCCGGGTGTGGCACAGAGTGACGGTGGCGTTCTCCGACTTCCGGGTGAGCAGCAGCCCCATCGGCCGCCCCACGGTCAGGCCGCGCCCGAGCACCGTGACCTCGGCGCCCTCGATCTGTACGCCGTGGCGGCGCAGCAGCTCGATGCAGCCGATCGGTGTGCAGGGCAGCGAGCCCTCCTCGCCGAGGACCAGCTTGCCGAGGTTGACCGGGTGCAGTCCGTCGACGTCCTTGTCGGCGTCGACCCGCGAGAGCAGCGCGAACTCATCGAGCCCGGTCGGCTGCTGGACCAGGAAGCCGGTGCAGGCCGGGTCGGCGTTGAGCTCGTCGATGACGGCCTCGACCTCCGCCTGGGTGGCGGTGGCCGGCAGGTCGCGGCGGATCGACTCGATGCCGATCTCGGCGCAGTCCTTGTGCTTCGCGCTGACGTACCAGTGCGAGCCCGGGTCGTCGCCGACCAGGACCGTGCCGAGCCCCGGGGTGATGCCGCGCGCCTTGAGCGCGGCGATCCGCTCGGCCAGCTCGGCCTTGATGGCCTTGAGCGTCGCGGTGCCGTCGAGCGTCTGTGCGGTCATGTGTCCCTCTGCCTGGCCGATCAGTGGAAGAAGTGGCGGGTGCCGGTGAAGTACATCGTCACGCCGGCCGCCTTGGCGGCCTCGACGGTGAGCTCGTCGCGCACCGACCCGCCCGGCTGCACGACGGCACGCACGCCGGCGTCGATGAGCAGCTGGGGCCCGTCCTCGAACGGGAAGAACGCGTCCGAAGCGGCCACCGAGCCCTTGGCCCGGTCCCCCGCGCGCGACACCGCGAGCCGGCAGGAGTCGACCCGGTTGACCTGGCCCATCCCGATGCCCACCGACGCACCGTCCTTGGCCAGCAGGATGGCGTTGGACTTCACCGCCCGGCAGGCCTTCCACGCGAAGGCGAGCTCGGCCATCACGTCGTCGGGTGCGGCCTCGCCGGTCGCCAGGGTCCAGGTCGACGGGTCGTCGCCCTCGGCGTCCACGTGGTCGACCCGCTGCATCAGCACCCCACCGCTGATCCCGCGGAACTCGTACTCGTCAGGTGCAGGTCGCGAAGCGGACTGCACCTGACGAGAGGCTCCGCTGGCGGGGTGCTCCTCCGCCGGGCAGAGGAGGACCCGGATGTTCTTGCCCCCGCGGGGCAGGGACTGCAGCACCTCCACCGCACCCTCGTCGTACGCCGGCGCGACGATCGCCTCGGTGAAGGTCTCCCGCATCGCCTCGGCCATGGCCACCGAGACCGGCCGGTTGACCGCGATCACGCCGCCGAAGGCCGAGGTCGGGTCGCACTCGTTGGCGCGGATGTAGGCCTGGGCCACGTCGGAGCCGATCGCGATCCCGCACGGGTTGGCGTGCTTGATGATCGCCACCGCGGGCTCGTCGAAGTCGTAGGCCGCGCGGCGAGCCGCGTCGGTGTCGACGTAGTTGTTGTAGGACATCTCCTTGCCGTGGAGCTGCTCGGCCGAGGCGAGGCCGCCGCGCCAGTGCCGGTAGAGCGCAGCCGGCTGGTGCGGGTTCTCGCCGTAGCGCAGGACAGCCGCCTTCTCCCAGGTGGCCCCGGTCCAGGACGGGAAGCCGGTGCCGTCGGAGGTGTCGGCGAGCACGGTGCTCATCCAGCTCGCGACGGCGACGTCGTAGCTGGCGGTGTGCTGGAACGCCTCCGCCGCGAGGCGCTGCCGCTGCGCGAGCGTGAAGCCACCGGACGCCACGGCCGCGAGCACGTCGTCGTAGTGGGCCGGGCTGGTCACGATCGCGACCGAGGGGTGGTTCTTCGCGGCCGCGCGGACCATCGACGGGCCGCCGATGTCGATCTGCTCGACGCACTCGTCGGGGCTGGCCCCGGAGAGGACGGTCTGGCGGAACGGGTAGAGGTTGGAGACCACGAGGTCGAACGGCTCAACGCCGAGCTCCTCGAGCTGCGCGACGTGGGAGTCGAGGCGCCGGTCGGCCAGGATGCCGGCGTGCACCTTGGGGTGCAGGGTCTTCACCCGCCCGTCGAGGCACTCCGGGAAGCCGGTCAGCTCCTCGACCTTGGTCACCGGGATCCCGAGCTTCTCGATCAGCGCCGCCGAGCCACCGGTGGACACCAGCGCCACGCCCGCGTCGTGCAGGCCGCGGACGAGCTCCTCGAGCCCGGTCTTGTCATAGACCGACACCAGCGCACGGTTGATGGGAACCTGGTCGATCAGCTGGGGATCAGGCACTGGGCGCACTCCTCACCTCGTCGGATGAGGGCACCCAGGCGTTCGATGGCCTCGACTTCACTCCCTGGTGGTCCTCCCACCTGCGCCAGTCGTGTGCGGTCAGCATATCGAGGTCAGCCGCCCACGACGACGCGGCGCCCGTCGATCCGGAAACCCTCGCGGGCCATCCGTCCCACCGCCCTCACGAGCATCTCGCGCTCGGCGCCCTTGATCCGCTCGTGCAGGGTCTCGACGGTGTCGTCGTCCTCCACCCGCACCGCCTCCTGGTCGACGATCGGCCCGGTGTCGACGCCGTCGTCGATGACGAACAGCGTGCAGCCGGTGACCTTGACGCCGTAGGCCAGCGCGTCCGCGGGCCCGTGCATGCCGGGGAACGACGGCGAGAGGGCGGGGTGGGTGTTGACAGTGCGGGCGCCGAGGCGGGGCAGGTAGGAGGCCCCCATCAGCTTCATGAACCCGGCGAGGACCACGATGTCGGGCTCGTAGCCCGCCACGACGTCGGTGACCTCGGCGTCCCACGCGGCGCGGTCGGGGAAGTCGCCCACGCGCCGGACGAACGTCGGCACCCCGGCCCGCTCGGCCCGGACCAGCCCCTCGATGCCCTCGCGGTCCGCACCCACCGCCACCACCGTGGCGCCGTACGCCGGGTCGCTGGACGCATCGAGCAGCGCCTGGAGGTTCGTGCCCGAGCCCGAGACGAGGACGACGAGGCGCGCGGGAGCGTCCTCCGACGAGGGGGTCGGCACGACTGGGGAGTCTAGAAGGACTCTGCGTCCTCGTCGCGGACCGGGCCCAGCGTGGCCTGAGTGGCCTCCGGGTCAGCCTCGCTCGCGTCGAGTGGCGTGAAAGTGCTGTCTGCGGCCTCGATCGAGAGCATGTTCGCGTCACTCGACGGCGAACCAGTGGGCTCCGGAAGCGGCTCGAGACGCCGGCGCTGCCACCAGGTCGCCAGCAGGCCACCCAGGAGCCCCCCGACCCCGAAGGCGGTGACGCCGTGCACGAGCACGGCACCGACCAGAGGTCCGACGTCCGTCATCCGGCCGGGGCCGACCGAGCCACCGGCCAGCAGGGCCAGGATCCCGAACAGCAGCCCGGCGAACATCCCGCCGCCGCAGCCGTGGAGGGCGCCCTCCTCCCAGCGGTACGTCGGGTGCTGCCGCTGGGCGCGCATCGCCCCGAGGGCGGCCACCAGCGGCCCGGCTCCGACGAGGGCGGTCGTCCAGCCGGGGGTCGGACCCGTGTCGGGGAGCGCCGCAAGCAGGGGGAACATCGGCAGCGCGCCGATGGTCACCACCGAGGGGGACACGATCGTGTGGGTGCCGACGGTGAACCCGGGGCCGAGGAGGTAGGAGCCCGAGAACACCAGCGCGTTCGGCACCACCAGGAGGCAGATGACCACCAGCTGCGCGGTCGCGCCGGCATCGGTGTGCAGCTGCGAGGTCACGTTGAGGGCGGTGTCGTAGTCGGTCGCGAGCGCGACCAGGAAGGCCAGCAGCGAGACGCCGAGCCACCACCGCACCACGCGGCGGCACGCTGCCGCGACCGCGATGACGGACGAAGGCATGGTCGCGGTCCAGATCGCCGCGCGGCCAGACCCCACGGCGACCGCGGGGCCGCCCACCAGCACGCAGAGCAGGAACGACCACAGCAGCACGCGCGAGCCGTCGGGCGCGGTCGCGGCGGTCGCGGCCAGGGCACCGGTGAGGGCCGCCACCCCGACGTAGCCCGCGGCGAAGAGCAGCACGGCGGCCGGCACCGTCCAGTCGCGCTCGCCGTCGGCGATCCGGTCGGCGTCCGGCCCGTGCCCGGAGACCGAGTCACCGAGGCGGTGGCCGAGGCGCCAGGTGACCCAGGCGCACGCCAGCGTGATGCCCAGCGGCATCACCGAGACCAGGGCGCCGCCGACGTGGACGCCGGAGCCGTGGGCCATCAGCCAGGCCAGCGCCCCCACCCGCAGCCCGTCGCGTGGCGCACCGTGCGCACCGGCGTCGGTCAGGAACCAGCCCGCGACCCCGAGCGCCATGCAGACCAGCAGGGTGCTCGCGGCCGTGGCGGCTCCAGCGGCGGTCGCGAGGAGGACGAGCGGGCGCCGGTGGCGCAGGTCCCGCTGCAGCTCTCCCGCGGACGGGCGGGTGCGGTCGGGCATGAGGGCAGTCATCGTTTTCATCTTCGGCCCGAGGGACCGGCCTCGGGCGCAGGCACGCCGACGGCCAGACCGCGTCACCGAATCGGCGCTCTCAGGGCTGGATCGCTACCGTGGTCGGGCCATGACCCGCTCGCTTCCCCGCTCGTCGACGCGCAGTCCGGAAGGCTTCGAGACCTTCTACAAGGACGTTCGGGGCCGGCTGCTGCTGCAGACCTACGCGCTCACCGGAGACCTCGTCGCCTCGCAGCGCGCGGTCCGCGACGCGCTGGTCGTGGCCTGGCACCACTGGCGCAAGGTCTCCCGGCTCGAGCAGCCCGAGGACTACGTGCGCCCGCTGGCCTGGACGCGGGCACAGCGTCGCAGCACCGCCCGGTGGTGGGCCCGCCAGAAGGACATCGACGCCGACTCGCGCGCGACCCTCGACGCGCTCGGCAAGCTGCCCTCGGTCCAGCGCAAGGTGCTGCTGCTGACCCACCTCACCGCCCTGCCGATCGACGACATGGCCCGCGAGGTCGGGATCAACCGCGCCACCGCCGAGCGGGAGCTGCAGACGGGAACCGCTCAGTTCGCGGTGCACCGCGAGGTCCCGTCCACGGCCATCCGGGTCACCCTCGAGGCGCTCGGACCGGCGCTGGAGTCGGTCCGGTGGCCCCGGCCCTCGATCATCATGCGGGCGGGCGCGGCCCGGCGCCGCGCGCACACCGCCGTCGGCGTCGTCACCGCGGTGGCCGCGGTGCTCGTCTCGGGCTCCCTGGTGACCGACGCGTCCGGCGCCCGCCCCGCACTGGCCTCCAAGGGCATCCTCGACGGCGTCACCGGCGGCCCACAGCAGAAGAAGGAGCCGCCACCGCCTCCCGAGCCCGACCCGCTGACGCCCGATGCGCTGCTCGGGGTCGCGCAGGTCTCGTCGGCGATCCCGGCGACCTGGACCCAGGGCACCACCAGCACCAACACCGCGGGCGACGGACTGGTGTTCACCTGCCAGGGCGGGCGCTACGCCGACATGCACGGCATCGGCGCCCTGGTCCGCACCTTCACGGGCACCACGGCCAAGGCGGGCCCGCTCACGGCCGGCCAGTCAGCAGAGGCGTCGGCAGACCCGGACGCTGCCGAGCGCACCTACAAGACGATGCTCGGCTGGTACGCCGCGTGCGCGAGCCCGCGGGTCCAGCTGCTCTCGACCCATCGCGTGCTCGGGGTCGGCGACGAGGCGACCCTGATGGTGCTGCGCGACTGGGCGGACCCGGTCACCACCCAGGTGGTCGGCGTGGCCCGGACCGGCACCCTGACGACCACGGTCGTCGACACCCTCACGGGGATCACGGACCCCGACAAGGAGCCCGACCTGCAGCCGAGCGCGGCGCTGCTGGCCAACGCGGTCACGGGGCTGTGCACGCTACCCGGGGCCGGCGGCTGCTCGGCCACCCCGAAGCTCAAGGACGCCTCGCCGGTTCCCGCCGGGAAGCATCCCTCGCTCCTCGTCGAGGCCGACCTGCCACCGGTCCCGACCATCGACCAGCCGTGGGTGGGCACCGACCCGGCCAGGGCCAAGCAGAACGTCGCGGCCACGCGCTGTGACCAGACCGAGTTCACCGGACCGGACTTCACCAACGCGCTCACCCGCACCTTCGTCATCCCGACGGCCACCCAGCTGCCGCCGGAGTTCGGGCTGTCTGAGACGGTCGGGGCGCTCCCTCGCAAGGAGGCGCACGCCTTCGTCAGCGGCATCCGCGACAAGCTCACCAAGTGCCCCGACGACGACCTGGGCACCACCGTCGACCAGCTGGTGTCCCACGAGAGCGGCCGGCGCGACCTCTACGTGTGGCGGCTCACGGTCGAGGTCTCCAAGGAGCGCTCGGTGAAGTTCCTGATGGCGGCGATCCGTGAAGGCAGCGCGGTCGCGCAGCTGACCTTCGTCCCCTCCGACGACGTCAGCATCGGCGCCGCTGCGTTCGGCACCCTGGCCCGGCGGGCACAGGAGCGGCTGGGGCAGCTCGGGCAGTCCGGCTGACAGAAGTCGGCGTCGCGGTGCAACCGAGCGGGCGCCCCGGGCGTACCTCTCCCGACAGCCGCACCGACCCGACGGAGAGCTGATGGACGAGGCCGAGTTCGACGACTTCTACACGTCGTCGTTCCAACGGGTCGTCGCCGCGGTCTACGCCATGATCGGCGATCGCGACGAGGCGCAGGAGTGCGTCCAGGAGGCGTTCGTCCGGGCCTGGTCGCACCGGCGCAGGCTCGACCGGGCGGAGCATCCGGAGGCGTGGGTCCGTACGACGGCCTACCGACTGGCCGTGAGCCGGTGGCGCCGTACGGTGCGTGGTCGGCGGGCGCCCGACCGCGCGCTGTCCCTGCCGGCGACCGCCGCACCACCCAGCGAGAGCCACGTGGCGTTGGTGGCGGCGCTCAAGCGGCTGCCCGAGAGCCAGCGGCGGGCGCTCGTCCTGCACCACATCGCCGACCTGCCCGTGCACGAGATCGCGCGCGAGGTCGGTGCCCCCGAGGGGACCGTGAAGGCGCGGCTGAGCCGCGGCCGGGCGGCCCTCGCCGCACTCCTGGAGGAAGGAGCCTCCCGTGCCTGAGCTCCACGACCTCGACCGCTTCGAGGACGGACTGCCCACCATGAACCCGTTGCCCGCTCCCGAGATCCGCCGCCGCGGCGACCGGCTGCGTCGCCGCCGCATCGGCCTCGTTGCGGGAGGCGTCGCCCTGGTGGCCGGGCTCGCGGTAGGCAGTCCGCTGCTGGGCGGCTCCGACGACCGTGCTCGAGACCTCCAGCCGGCACCTGACACCGGCAAGGCAGCGTGGATCACCACGGTGCCCGACGACTTCCCGCTCGCCGACGGTTTCCCCCAGCCCTCGGAGGTCAGGACGCAGGAGGATCCGGAACTGGAACCGGTGTGTGGCCACTGGCAGGTGACGGCCGAGGAGATCAAGGTCGTCCACTACACAGGGGAGTCCGAGGACAGCGCTCAGCGGGTGCTCATGCTGTTCAAGGACTCCGACGCCGCCCGCGCGCAGTTCGCGGCCCTTCGGTCCTCGACCACGAGCTGCGACCCGGTCCCGGGGCCGCCGGGCAGCCACGAGGAGACCATCTACGGCCCGGTGCCTCTCGACCACGTGGCCACGGGCGCCGAGGAGACCTACGCCTTCTCGGAGCAGATCCAACACGATGACGGCCTGGTCAGCGACCTGACGCTGGTCGAGGTCTCGCGCACGGGCAACGCGCTCTACTTCGACTCCAGGTACACCTCCCCAGGTGGAGACGTGGTGATCGCCGAGGAGCTACCGGCCATGGAGAAGGCCTCCCGCGTGCCCCTGGGAGCGATGTGCCGGTTCGCGCAGACGCCGTGCCCGCAACCCGGCGCTCCGTCCACCACTCCGTCCGGGAGCTGATCGGCAACCTTGCGGGGCTCGGGCGTGTCCCAGGAGGGTGCATGCGTCGAAACCCGTGGCCCTTGGCGTCGCTGCCTTGCTGATGCTCGCCGGCTGTGGCGCGGAGCACCCCGCGGCGCCACGGGCGGCGGACGCCTCGTCCAGCGCCTCGACCACCACAACGCCCAGCCCGACGGCCAACCCGACGGCCAACCCGACGCCCAGCCCAAGCACGGCGACCGCCCCCAGCACAGCGCCGGCCGGCCAGCTGAGCCGCTTCCCGCTGGCCCTCGGCTATCCGACGACCAACCAGGATGACGGGTCACCCGTGCGGGTCACCGCGAAGCCGGCGACCAACGCCTTCGGCGAGTGCGGACGGACGGCGTGGGATCCGCGGTCAGGCACGTCCGAGGTCATCGGCGCGGAGTTCAGGGGCGAGGCGGAGTGGTTCCGCGGGCGCACCCTGGTGCTCTACCCGACCGTCCGAGCGGCGCAGGCATCGGTCGACCGCGCGCGGGATGCGATCACGACCTGCCCGCGTGACGCGGGAGGCGACAGCGGCTGGACCGAGCACACCGCCGTCGACTACGACTCGGGAGAGCAGTCGTTCGGCTGGAACGACCGGTGGTGGGAGACCGACCTGGGCGGGTTCGACACCGGGCTGACGGTCTACCACGTCGTCCGGGTCGGACGAGCCGTGCTGCTGACCTACGACTACGGCGAGGGAAATGGCTCCGAGCAGACCCGGCGCTCGGCCCTCGCCGCAGCGGAGAAGGCCGACGCGCCCGTGGTCAAGGTCATGTACTACCTCTAGGTCTAGAGGTTCTGGAGGATCTCCCGCATCAGCGAGGCGGTCTCCGACGGCGTCTTGCCGACCTTCACGCCGACCGCCTCGAGGGCCTCCTTCTTGGCCTGGGCGGTGCCCGAGGAGCCGGAGACGATGGCGCCCGCGTGGCCCATCGTCTTGCCCTCGGGAGCGGTGAAACCGGCCACGTAGCCGACGACCGGCTTGGTGACGTTGTCCTTGATGTACGCCGCGGCCCGCTCCTCGGCGTCCCCACCGATCTCGCCGATCATCACGATCGCCTTGGTCTCGGGGTCGGCCTCGAAGGCGGCCAGGGCGTCGATGTGCGTGGTGCCGACGATCGGGTCGCCGCCGATCCCGATGGCGGTCGAGAAGCCCCAGTCCTTGAGCTCGTACATCATCTGGTAGGTCAGCGTGCCCGACTTCGACACCAGCCCGACCGGACCCTTGCCGGCGATGGTGTGCGGCGTGATCCCGGCCAGCGACTCGCCCGGGGTGATGATGCCGGGGCAGTTGGGGCCGATCATCCGGGTCGACTTGCCGGCCAGGTGGGACCAGACCTCGGCGGTGTCCTGGACGGGCACGCCCTCGGTGATGACCACGAGCAGGCCGATCCCAGCGTCGATGGCCTCGATGCAGGCGTCCTTGGTGAACGCCGGCGGCACGAACACGACCGACACGTCGGCACCGGTCTCGGTCATCGCCTCCTTGACCGAGCCGAAGACGGGCAGCTCCTGCCCCGCCAGCTCGACCGTGGTGCCGGCCTTGCGGGCGTTGACGCCGCCCACGATGTTGGACCCCGCCTCGAGCATGAGAGTGGTGTGCTTGGAGCCCATCCCGCCCGTCATGCCCTGGACGATGATCTTGGAGTCCTTGTTCAGGTAGATCGACATAACTCTTGAGTCTCTCTTCTTCTTCGTCCGGGGGCTCAGGCGCTGGCCAGCTCGGCGGCCTTGTCGGCCGCGCCGTCCATCGTGTCGACCATGGTCACCAGCGGGTGGTTGCGCTCGCTGAGGATCCGGCGGCCCTGCTCGACGTTGTTGCCGTCGAGGCGTACGACGAGCGGCTTGGTGGCCTCGTCGCCCAGCAGGTCGAGGGCGCCGACGATGCCGTTGGCCACCTCGTCGCACGCGGTGATGCCGCCGAAGACGTTGACGAACACGCTCTTGACCTGGGCGTCGCCGAGGATGATGTGCAGCCCGTCGGCCATCACCTTCGCGTTGGCACCGCCGCCGATGTCGAGGAAGTTGGCGGGCTTGACCCCGCCGTGCTTCTCACCGGCGTACGCGACGACGTCGAGGGTGGACATCACCAGCCCGGCCCCGTTGCCGATGATCCCGACCTCGCCGTCGAGCTTGACGTAGTTGAGGTCCTTCTCCTTGGCCGCGGCCTCGAGCGGGTCCTCTTCCTCCTTGATCTCGAACACCTCGTGGTCGGGGTGCCGGAACTCGGCGTTGTCGTCGAGGGACACCTTGCCGTCGAGCGCCTCGAGCTTGTCCCCCTCGAGCCGGGCCAGCGGGTTGACCTCGACCAGGGTCGCGTCCTCCTCGTCGAAGACCTTCCAGAGCGCCAGCACCATGGCGACGGCCTGGTCGGCGAGCTCGGCGGGGAACTTCGCCTCGGCGACGATCGCCTTGGCCTTCTCCTCGTCGACGCCGCTGCCCGGGTCGATCGCGATCTGCTTGACGGCGTCCGGGTTGGTCTTGGCGACCTCCTCGATCTCCACGCCGCCCTCGACGCTGGCGATGCAGAGGTACTGGCGGTTGGCGCGGTCGAGCAGGAAGGAGAAGTAGTACTCCTCCACCGGCGGGGTCGCCGGGGTGACCAGGACGCGGTTGACCGTCAGCCCCTTGATCTGCATACCGAGGATGTTGGACGCGTGCTCGAAGGCGTCGTCGGGCGTCTTCGCCAGCTTCACGCCGCCTGCCTTGCCACGCCCGCCGGCCTTCACCTGGGCCTTGACCACGCAGAAGCCGTACTTCTCCGCGGCGGCCCTGGCCTCCTCCGGGGTGGTGACGACGGTGCCGAGGGTGGTGGTGACTCCGTGCTTGGCGAAGAGCTCCTTCGCCTGGTACTCCATCAGGTCCACGAGGGATGTCCTTGTCCGCAGTCAGGGGTTGACGAGCTCGATCCGTTCGGCGTCCGGGGACGCACTGGCGCACCTTAGTCCCGCCGCTCGGGCCGTTACGAGGGTCTCGACTCCGACGTGATCGAGAACACGACGTGACCAGCGGGCCACGGGCGGGCGACCTGCGCACGACCTGCGCGCGTCCTGGCCATCCACAAAATCCGTTGACACCGATTTCGGGCACCCCAGGGCATCCGCTAGGGTCGTGCGCGCTGTTCCTGTCGTCGGCCTGGGGGGACCCAAGACTCGTGCCTGGTCACCGAGCTGAGCCTCAACTCCTTGAGGCAGGCTCCGCGACTCCGAGCCCGGAGACCCCACCTGTCGCAGGGCGTCGGCGGGCCGGAGTGCCGGTCGACTACGTCAGTCCCCTTGACCCCACTCCCGCCTACGTCGGTCGTCGCAGGGCTGCGGTGCCCGTCGACACGGTGCCCCAGGCGGCCGCGGCACAACCTCACCCCAAGGTAGACATCGCGCCGGCGCCGGTCCGCGAGCCCGTCCGGGAGCCCGTCCGCCGCGAGCCGTTGCGCGAGCTCGACACCGGGACCATCGAGCGGGTCCTGACCTCGCTCGAGCCGGTCGACCAGACCACGTCGTTCGAGCACGAGCCCACCACCCGGCTGCCGATGCTCCGCGCCGAGCCGCCCGTCACCGCGGGCAAGCGCCGCGCCGTCAAGCAGGCCGCCGGCCGCGGCCCCTTCTTCAAGGGCTTCGTCTCCGCCCCCGTGCTGATGGGCATCGCCGCGCTGGCCGTCTCCGTCGGCGGTGTGGTGACCGCCAACGACGCGCAGCCCGCCAGCGGAGCCACCAGCTCCGACGTCTCCGCCCACGCCGCGACCGCGCTGAGCGGCACCAGCGGCACCGGCAAGGTCTCGGCCCGCAAGCAGGAGACCAGCCGTGGCGGCGAAGGACGTGCACCGGTCACGGCGTCCGCGCCGACCGGCAGCACCGGAGCGGCCCAGCTGCAGGCCGCCGCGCAGGGCATGGCCGACCAGCGCAGCGCAGCGCTGCAGGGGTTCAACGCCAAGGCCGACTCCCACGACAAGTACCTCGCCCAGAACCTCTGGATCTACCCGCTGGAGCCGGTGATCCTCACCGCCCGCTTCGGCGAGTACGGCCTCTGGTCGTCGATGCACACCGGCCTGGACTTCAACGGCGAGACCGGCGACCCGATCCACGCGATCGCCGACGGCACCGTCATCTCGGCGCAGTACGACGGGTCCTACGGCAACAAGACGGTCGTGCTCCTCGCCGACGGCACCGAGCTCTGGTACTGCCACCAGAGCGCCTTCGAGGTCAGCGTCGGCGACCACGTCCAGCAGGGCCAGATCATCGGCCTGGTGGGCGCCACCGGCCACGTCACCGGCTCGCACCTGCACGTCGAGGTCCGCCCCGGCGGCGGCGACCCGGTCGACCCTTACCCGGCGATGCAGCAGCACGGCCTGTTCCTGGGCTCCGAGGCGCAGCCGGGCTGATTGTCTACCCCGGCGAGCTTCGGCCCGAGTCCGCGCCGACAGCTCGCTACGCTCGCAGGCACCTTGCTCGCTGCGCTCGCTGCGGCGCAGTCGCCACGGCCATCGGATTGATCGCCGGGTTCGCTCGCTTCGCTCGCGAAAGACCGGGTCGCTTCGCTCCCCCGCCCCCATTGCGCTCGCCTTGGCGGACGCCCGGTTGACTCTCCCGGATGTGGTTTGCTCCACCCGTTGCACCGAACCCCACAGCCGGGCTCACCGCGGGCGAGGTGGCGGTGACCTCAACCTCTCGAGGCCGAGGACCGGTTGACGGCTCACCGCCGACCTGGTGCTGCCCGCGCAGTGCAGCGGCGCGGCCTTCTCGCGAGACATCTCTGTCGGCGAGCGCAGCGAGCTTTGCGAGCGCAGCGAGCGGCGCCCCGCGATCGGCCCTGGTGCCCACGATGGACTGCGAAGCCCGCGAAGCGGAGCGAGCGTCCGTCGTGGGCACCAGGGCCGAAGCTCGCGGGGGTTATCAGCGCAGCTACAGCTTCTCCACCGGCGCATACCGCAGCAGCAGCCGCTTCACACCCTCGCTGCCGAAGTCGATCGAGGCCACCTGCTTGTCGCCCACGCCGTCGAGGGCGACCACGGTGCCCATGCCGAAGGAGTCGTGCAGCACCCGGTCGCCAGGCTCGAGGGAGGGGATCTCGCGGGCCGGCTTCGCCTTGGAGGCGGCGTCGGCGCGGGCGGCGGCCGAGGAGAAGTTGCGGCGGCCCCGGTCGGTCGGCGTCCCCCAGCCGCCTCCGGAGCCACCGGAGCCGCCGTAGGACGAGGACAGGTCGGGGCGGTCCCACGAGGTCTGGGCCGCCTCGGTGCGCCGCCAGTCGACCAGGTCGACGGGCAGCTCGTCGAGGAAGCGCGAGCCGGGGTTGTGGGACGGCGCGCCCCAGGCGGAGCGGACGACGGCGCGGGAGATGTAGAGGCGTTCGCGAGCCCGGGTGAGGCCGACGTAGGCGAGCCGGCGCTCCTCCTCGAGCTCGGGCTGGTCGCCGAGCGAGCGTGAGTGCGGGAAGACGCCGTCCTCGAGGCCGGTGAGGAAGACGACCGGGAACTCCAGCCCCTTGGCGGTGTGCAGCGTCATCAGCGTGACCACGCCGTCGCCGTCGTCGGGGATCTGGTCGGAGTCGGCGACCAGCGAGACCCGCTCGAGGAAGTCGGCGAGCCCCGGCGCCACGATGCCCGCGTCGACGTCGGCGGGGTCGGCCGACGGCCCGGCGACTGGGTCGTCGGCGAACTCGCGAGCCACTGCCACGAGCTCGCCGAGGTTCTCCTGGCGGGTCTCGTCCTGGGGGTCGTCGGACTCCTCGAGCATCTTGAGGTAGCCCGACCGCTCGAGCACCGACTCGAGGACCACGTCGGGCCGCTCCCCCGCCGCGACCATCGACTGCAGCTCCTCGATCATCGCGACGAACGCCGCGATGCTGGTCTGCGAGCGGGTGGCGAGAGCAGGTACGTCGCCCGAGCGGCGCAGCGCCTCCCAGAAGGTCAGACCATGGCCGGCAGCGAAGGCCCGCACCGCTGCGACCGCGACGTCGCCGATCCCCCGCTTGGGTACGTTGAGGATCCGGTCGAGCGAGACCTCGTCGGCCTCGTTGACCAGCAGCCGGAGGTAGGCCAGCGCGTCACGGATCTCACGCCGCTCGTAGAAGCGCACGCCGCCGACCACGCGGTAGGGCTGGCCGGTGCGGATGAACACCTCCTCGAACACCCGCGACTGGGCGTTGGTGCGGTAGAACACCGCGACGTCGGCGGCCTTGTGCCCGGCGTCGACCAGCTTGTCGATCTCGTCGGAGACGAACCGCGCCTCGTCGTAGCCGTCGTCGGCGACATAGCCCACGATCCGCTCGCCGTCGCCGGCGTCGGACCAGAGCTTCTTGGGCTTGCGGCTCTTGTTGTGGCCGATCACCGAGTTGGCCGCGGTGAGGATGGTCTGGGTCGAGCGGTAGTTCTGCTCGAGCAGGATCGAGGTCGCGTTGGGGAAGTCCTGCTCGAAGTCGAGGATGTTGCGGATGTTGGCGCCGCGGAAGGCGTAGATCGACTGGTCCGCGTCGCCCACCACCATCAGCTCGGCCGGCTCCACGCGCTCGCCCCCCGACCCCACGGCGTCCGGGTCCTCGAACTTCGCCGCGCACAGCTCGGCGATCAGGGCGTACTGCGCGTGGTTGGTGTCCTGGTACTCGTCGACCAGCACGTGCCGGAACCGGCGGCGGTAGACCTCGCGCACGTCGGGGAACTGCTGGAACAGGTGGACGGTGAACATGATCAGGTCGTCGAAGTCGAGGGCGTTGGCCTGGCGCAGCCGCTGCTGGTAGAGGGTGTACGCCGCGGCGTACTGCTCCTCGAGCTTGTTCTTGGCCTCGCGGGTGGCGTCCTCGGCGTCGCGCAGCTCGTTCTTGTGGTCGGAGACCCAGTGCAGGAGCGACCCGGGCTGGAACCTCTTCGGATCGAGGTCGAGCTCCTTGGCGACGTTGGTCATCAGCCGCTTCTGGTCGGCCGCGTCATAGATCGAGAACGACGACTTGAAGCCGAGCTTGTCGATCTCCTTGCGCAGGATCCGGACGCAGGCCGAGTGGAACGTGGAGACCCACATGATCCGGGCGCGACCGCCCACGAGCTCCTCGACCCTGGCCTTCATCTCGGCCGCGGCCTTGTTGGTGAAGGTGATGGCCAGGATGGAGCCGGGATGCGCCTTGCGCTGGCTGATCAGCCAGGCGATCCGCCGGGTCAGCACCCGGGTCTTGCCAGACCCCGCACCCGCGACGACGAGCAGCGGCGCGCCCTCGTGGACCACCGCGGCCCGCTGCGGCCCGTTGAGCCCCTCGAGCAGCTCCTCGCGGCTCGGCCCGCCGCGCTCCGACGGCTTCTCCGCAGGGGCGGCGAGGTGCTCGAAGCCCGGCAGGGAGGCTGCGGTCGCGTCGGTGGTCATCTCGCGTCCCAGCCTATGTGGCCCCACCCCCGGGCGGGTCGGCGAGCAGGGTGCGGAGCAGCACGTCGGCCAGCAGCGCGGCGTAATGCTCGGGGGTCCGGCCGCGTCCGGTGACCAGACCGAACCACTCGGGGCTGTTGAGCGACCACACCAGGTCGGCCGCGTCGTCGTCGGACAGCTCGGGGCGCAACTCGCCCGTGGAGCGGAGATCGGCCACGAGCAGCCGCATGTTGGCCGCCCGGCGCTCGGAGATGGCGTCGTACTGGGCGGCACACTCGGGCTCGGTGGCACCGGCCTCGCGCAGCGCCCGCATGACCGGGATGGTGCGCGGCAGGATCCGCGCCAGGGCTGCGGCGTAGGTGCGGATCTTGGCCTCGGCCGAGGTGGCGTCCCGCACGGCGCGCACGTAGTCGCGCTCCCCCGCCGGCACCGGCGCCGGCCCCTCGGCCAGGGCCACGTCGTGGACGGCGAGCAGCAGCTGCGGCTTGCGGCCGACCGTCGCGTAGACGGTGTCGATGGCGACCCCGGCCCGGTCCGCCACGGCCTGGACCGAGGTCGCGGCGTAGCCGCCCTCGGCGAACAGCTCCTGCGCCGCCGCAAGGATCGCCAACCGGCGCCGCTCCGCGGCGGCTCGGCGACCCGACCCGTCGTAGGACCTCTTGACCGAGGACGTCACGCCGCCTAGTTTATCCGAAACCACTTCGGATTAATTGAGGGAGGCCGGCATGTCGGAGTCCGAGCAGGTCGTGGTCCGCGAGCCGGGCACCGGACGGGCGACGTGGGCGATGCAGTCGCTCTTCGAGCACCTCCTCGAGCCTGGCCAGAGCAGCCAGCTCGGGGTCGCGGTGGTCACCCAACCGCCGGGCATCGCCACCCCGCTGCACAGGCACACCAAGGAGGCGGAGGCGCTTTATGTGCTCGAGGGGCGGCTGGACTACCAGGCCGGCGACGACCTGCACGAGCTCTATGCGGGCTGCTTCATCTACCTGCCCCAGGGCGTCCCGCACGCCTTCCGCATCCGTGGCGACCAGCCGGCGAAGTTCCTGGGGCTCACCACGCCGGCCGGTCTGCTGCACCTGTACGACGAGGTCGGGATCCCCGCGACCGAGCGCCGGCTTCCGGGCGCCGACGGGCTGACCCCGGAGGTCGAGATCCCGAAGTGGATCGAGGTCGGGCCTCGCTACGGGCTCGAGGTCGTCGGCCCACCGATCCCTGAGTGACGCCTCACCCCATCGACTGCCGGGTCGGGTCGACCAGGTAGGCGTAGTCCGCGTGCGCAAGCAGGTGCGCGACCATCTCGGCGCGACTGGAGACGGCGAGCTTGGCGTAGATCCGGCGCAGGTGGGTCGACACCGTCCAGGCGCTGATCTCCAGCGAGCCCGCGCTTCTTCAAGAAGCGCCCGATCCGGCCGAAGAAGTACTCCGCCTCGGCTTCCGCCTCGGCCTCGTCCTCCCCCTCCCACTCGTCCTCCCACTCGTCCTCCCACTCGCCCTCGCCGTCGCCGCCGAGCAGCGAGCCGGCGATCTTGGCCAGCCCGCCGAAGAACGCCTCGTCCTCGTCCTCGAACTCCGACTCGAGCTCGTCCTCGAACTCGTCCTCGTACTCACCCTCGAGCTCGTCCTCGGCCTCCCACTCCGACTCGAGCTCCTCCTCGCCCTCGCCGAGCAGCGAGCCGGCGATGTTGGCGAGGCCACCGAGGAAGTCCTCGTCCTCGTCCTCGAACTCCGACTCGAGCTCGTCCTCGAACTCGTCCTCGTACTCACCCTCGAGCTCGTCCTCGAGCTCGTACTCGTCCTCGTACTCGAAGCTTCGCGCCTGCGTCATGAGCGTTCCCTTTCTGCGCGCGTCCTGGCGGTGCGGCCGGTCCAGCCGACGGCAGCTCGGGCTGGCACGAGAATGGAACGCCTCCGCGTGGGGTCGGCGGCAGTCACAGGAGGTCGGTCGGCCAGGCATGGTCACCCGGCTCCGGTTGCTCACCTCGGCTGGCGCACGCGTGCTCCGGCGGCCGGGGTCAGGCCGCCGAGGTCAGGCCGCCCGGGTCGCACCGCCGACGTCCCTCGGAGCAGGTCGGCAGCGCGCGGTCGGCTGTCCGGGGTAGCACGTTCGAGCGACCTGCCGTGCTTCGCCCGATCGACGTCAGAGCAGGCGGCGGTCGTTCGCCCAGCGGGTCAGCTCGTGGCGCGAGGACAGCTGGAGCTTGCGCAGCACGCTCGACATGTGGGTCTCGACGGTCTTGATCGAGATGAACAGCTCCTTGGCCACCTCTTTGTAGGCGTAGCCACGGGCGATCAGCCGCATCACCTCGCGCTCCCGCTCGGTGAGCCGGTCGAGATCCTCGTCGACGGCGGCCACCTCGATCGAGCCGGCGAAGGCGTCGAGCACGAAGCCGGCCAACCGCGGCGAGAAGACGGCGTCGCCGTCGGCGACCCGGCGGATCGCGGAGACCAGCTCGGGGCCGGTGATCGTCTTGGTGACGTAGCCGCGCGCGCCGCCGCGGATGGTGCCGATCACGTCCTCGGCCGCGTCGCTCACGCTCAACGCGAGGAAGTACGGCGAACGCAATTGGTCTGTCGCACGACCGGGCAACAGCGCGACCCTACGCATGACCTCGACACCGCCGCCGCCGGGCAGGTGCACGTCGAGCAGCACCACGTCGGGCTGGTGCTGGGCGATCGCGGCGACCGCCTCGTCGACGTCCGCGGCCTCGGCGAGGACGTCGACCTGGCCGGCGCCGGCCGAGGCCAGCTCTGCCCGGACCCCGCTGCGGAACATGGCGTGGTCGTCGACGATGACGATGCGGACGGGGCCTGAGGACGTCACGGGGTCTCCTCGGTGTGCGGTCGGGGTAGGTGGAGCCGGACCTCGGTGCCCTCGCCGGGAGCCGATCGGACCTCGGCACGGCCGCCGTGGCGCTGCATGCGGTCGAGGATGCTACGGCGCACGCCGTAGCGGTCGTCCGGCACGTCGTCGATGACGAAACCCGCGCCGCGGTCCCGGACGAAGACGTCGACCGCGTCCGAGGAGACCTCGGCGTAGACGTCGACCCGGCCCGTGCCGGCGTGCTTGGCGGCGTTGGTGACGGCCTCGCGGGTCGCCTGGACGATCGGCCGCAGCGCCTCGTCGAGGTCGCAGTCGCCGACCGCGACGACGTCGACGGAGATGCCGTGGCTGTCCTCGATCTCGGCCGCCGCCGCCCGCAGCGCGCCGGCGACGCTGGACTCGTCGGTGGACTCGCCCGCGTAGAGCCAGGACCGCAGGTCGCGCTCCTGGGCGCGCGCCAGCCGGGCCACCGTGGCTGGGTCGTGGGAGCTCTTCTGGATCAGGGCCAGGGTCTGTAGCACCGAGTCGTGCAGGTGGGCGGCCACGTCGGCCCGCTCCTGGGTGCGGATCCGCTCCTCGCGCTCGGCGCCCAGGTCGGAGACCAGGCGCAGCACCCACGGACCGATCACGAGCACCAGCCCCACGACGCCGACCAGGCCCGCGATCGCCGCGACCCGCGCCTCGCCGTACGACGAGCCGTTGAGCCCGAAGAGACCGAGCGCGACCACGACCAGCACCGCGCCGGCCGCCACCCGCGCGTACGACGCCCAGCCGCCCGAGCCGAACACCATTCGGACCGGGTCGAGCCGCTCGGTGGAGTCCAGCCACCGCTCGCGCTGGGCCTCGTCGGCCTGGCGCCAGAGCAGCGCGAGCCCGGCCAGCCCGATCACGATCGGCCAGAACACCGCGCCGCCGCCGAACATCCCCTCCACGACGAAGATGCCGCCGAAGGCCAGGGCCGCCAGTGCGATGGTCGGCCCGGCGTCGGCGAGGCGGCGCACCCGCCCCGGCCGGCGACCGCCGCGTTCGGCGCTCTCACCGCCCGGCGTGCTGGTCTCGAACCGGGAGTCGCTCGGGAGCATGACCCACAGCCCGGCGTAGAGGAAGACCCCCAGCCCGCCGAACGCCGCCGCCAGCACGAAGAAGGCGCGCATCCAGAGCACGGGCACGCCGAGGTGCCGGGCCAGCCCACCCGCGACGCCGCCCACGATCGGCGACTCGGAGTCTCTGCTGGCCCGGCGCCACTCGTGCGGCTGGAGGGTGGGTGCGGTGGTCATGTAGCCCCAGGATCGCAGGTCAGCGCGGTGTTCCCCATCGGCGAGCACCCCGGCTCGACCCTGAGGGCGACCGGGCCGGGTCGGGCCACGCTCAGGGTCGTCCCCGATGGTGAGCAGCGCCGGGAGCGAGCAGGCTGAGCAACATGACCACGACCCCGCCCGAGGCCCCCGTCGGCCCGCCGGCCGACCAGGGCCCCCGCGTGACCACCGAGGAGGTCCGTGACCTGGCCCGGATCCGGCGCACCATCGGACCCGACCGCAAGCTGGCGGGCGTGGCCGGTGGGCTGGCCCGGCACCTCGACATCGACCCGGTGCTGCTGCGGGTGGCGTTCGTGGTGCTGGTCTTCTTCGGCGGCTCGGGGATCCTCCTCTACGTCGCCTGCTGGCTGCTGCTCCCCGAGGACGGCAAGCCGCGCGCCGCGGTCCACCTCGACGACCGCAACCGCACCTACGCCCTCATCGGCGTCGGCGGGCTGGCGCTCCTGGCGCTCCTCGCAGACTCGGTCGGCCAGTGGGGCTTCCCCTGGCCGCTGGTCGGCGTCGCGGTGATCGCCCTGGTCGTGCTGACGTTGATCGACCGGGACAAGAACCTCACGCCGACGGCGCCGCCGGTGCCCCACCGGCCCGACCCGCGGACCGGCCAGTTCGTGCCGGCACCGCCCGGCCCGGGCTGGGCCGCGCCTCCGGCGTACCGTCCGCCGCCGCGGAACCCGCGCAAGCGCGGACCGATCCTGTTCTGGTTCACCCTGGCACTGGCCCTCGTCGGGATCGGTGTCCTGGCCGTCTTCGACCTGGCCGGGGCCGGGGTCGCCGACTCGGCCTACCCGGCACTGGTCGTCGGGACCTGCGGGGTGATGCTCCTGGTCGGCGCGTTCTACGGGCGTGCCGGCGGGCTGATCATGGTCGGGCTGCTGGCCGCGCTGGCGCTCGTCGGGGCGACCACCGCCCAGCACGTGGACGGCAGCGACATCCGCAGGGCGCCGCTCACTGCGGCCGACGTGCCGACCAGCCTCGACACCGGGGCCGGCGAGATCGTGCTCGACCTGCGTCGGGTGCAGGACCTCACCGCCCTGGACGGCAGGACCATCGACCTCAAGTCCAGCTACGGCCGGGTCGAGGTGATCGTGCCACCCGGCCTCGGCGTGACCGTCGACGCCGAGGTGCACGCCGGCGGCCACATCCAGCTCTTCGGCTCCGAGCGCGGCGGGTTCGGCATCAGCGACCAGCTCCACCACGACGCCGGCGCGACCGCACCCGAGATCACCATCGAGGCCGACGTGAACTTCGGCGAGATCCAGGTCCACACGGAGAGGGCAGCCGCATGACCGACACCTCAGCCACCGACCGCGTCAGCGGGTGGCACCGCGTCAGCATCGGGCACCTGGTGATGGGCATCGCCTTCGTGGGCATCGTCGCCGTCTGGGCGCTGATCCAGAGCGACACCGTCACCGGCGACGACATCCGCTGGCTGCTCCCGATCCCATGGGTGGTGGCCGGTGCCGTCGGCCTGGCCGTGACCGCCGTCTCCGGCCAGCGGCGCTACGCCGTGCGCCAGAGCGGCTGGGTCGGCGACGAGCCCACCGCGACCCGGCCCGCCACCGAGCCCGAGGTGCCCGAGGTGCCCAAGGCAGCCGAGGTGCCCGAGGCAGCCGAGGCCCCTGCGGAGCCCGACCTCACCGAGCCACTCCGCCCCGCCCAGGACCTCCCGAAGTACCCCGAGACCAAGCAGCTCCCCGAGGAGAAGGCATGACCACCGACCCGACCAGCCAGCAGACCGACCAGCCGCCGAGCCAGCCCACCGCCCAGCCGACGCCGCCGCCGGCGAGCCCGTACGCCGACCAGCAGTACGCCTCGCCGGTGATGGTGCCGGCCCGGGAGCCGCGTCGCCTCGTGCGCCGCACCGACGGCAAGCTGCTCGGGGGCGTGTGCGCAGGCGTCGCGGACCACCTCGGCCTCGACCCGACCCTGGTCCGGCTGTTGACGGTGCTCCTGACGGTGCTGGGCTTCGGATCCGTGGTCATCGCCTACCTCGTCGCCTGGGTGATCGTCCCGAAGGACGTGGCTGTCTACCCGGTCTGGCCGACCGGCCCGGTCAGCCCGGCGCCCCAGCACCAGCCCCAGCACCAGCCCCAGCACCAGCCCCAGCACGGCTGAGCCCTCGGCCCAGCGGGTCCGGCTGCCGGGCGGCCCACTGGTCGCGGACCAGCAGCGTGGTGTCGGGGTGGTCGCTGAACAGCCCGTCGACGCCTGCGTCGAGCAGCCGCCGCACGTCCTCGTCGGCCTGCCCGTCGGGGTCGTCGTCGCGCACCGTCCAGGCCAGCACCTGCAGCCCGGCGAGGTGCGCGTCCTCGACCAGGGCGGGGCGGTCCAGCAGCCTGGTGTGCGCCACGCCGAGCACGTCGGCGTACCTCGCGACCGCGCGCAGCCCGCCGTGGCTGCACAGGTCGTCGTAGGTCGTCGGGTCGCCGGCCGCCACCAGGTCGGCCGGGGCACCGCTCGCATCGACGAGCTGCACCAGCGGCAGGTCGGTGCGCTCGCGGAGCCGGCGCAGGTTCGTGGTCTCGAACGACTGGAGCAGCACCCCCGAGTCGCGCCGGTCCAGGCCGTGGTCACGCAGCGAGGCCAGCACGGCGTCCTCCAGGTCAAGCCCGGACGAGGCCAGGTGGGTCGAGGACTTGAGCTCGACGTTCAGCCCGATCGGCCGCTCCCAGCGGCGCGACTCCTCGGCCAGCAGCAGGAGCAGCTCGTCGAGGGTGGCCACCTCGAACCTGCCGTCCCACCGGGTGTTGCGGGGCCGCCGCTGCGGCAACCGCTCCACCGCCCGGAGCGTCTTGAGCTCGGCCAGGGTGAAGTCCTCGCAGAACCAGCCCTCGAGCTCGTGCCCGTCCACCTTCCTCACACAGCGCCGGTCGGCGAACTCCGGGTGCGCGGCGACGTCCGTGGTCCCACCGATCTCGGTCTCGTGGCGCAGCACCGCGACCCCGTCCCCGGTCATCACCACGTCCGGCTCCACGGCGTCCGCGCCGAGCGCGATCGCCAGCCGGTACGACGCGAGCGTGTGCTCGGGCCGGTAACCCGGCGCGCCGCGGTGCCCGATCACGCTCGGCAGCCGACCTCGCCTCATGCCTCGACGGTGCGGAAGCCAGATGTCCTGATCGCGGGAACGACATGAACGCCGTGTGACCAGCGGACGTGAGGTTATATGTCCCGGTGAGCCTTTCACCCCACGAAAGCGCGGGCTCCTCCCGCTTCGCTCCTTCCACCCACGCTTCCGCGGGAACCCCGAAAGAACTTCCGACCCTCGGCCGTCTGGAGTCGCGGCCGGCTCTCGACCACCCCGAGCTGCTCGCACCGCCCGTCCTGGCGGCACTGCGCACCTGGGAGCACGGGGCCGAGCTGGCGGTCGTCGAGATCGACCCTGCGGTCGCCGACACGGCAGCGATGAGCGAGGCCTACGACCTCGGCATGGACACCGGCGCCAACTGCGTCGTCGTCGGCGGCCGCCGCGACGGCGAGGAGCGGGTCGCGGCCTGTCTGGTCCGTGCCGACACCCGCGCCGACGTCAACAACGTGGTCAAGCGGACCCTCGACGTCCGCAAGTGCTCGTTCCTGCCCATGGACCGCGCGGTCGAGGACACCGGGATGGAGTACGGCGGGATCACCCCGGTCGGGCTGCCACCGACGTGGCGGTTGCTGGTCGACAGCCGGGTGCTCGACATCGACGTCGCGGTCATCGGCTCCGGCGTACGCCGCTCCAAGCTGCTGATCCCCGGCCGCCTCGCCGGCGAGCTCCCCGGGGCCGAGGTGATCGAAGGGATGGCCGGGTGAGCGCCACCGGCCGGGCCGTGGCCACGGCGCTGCCGCTGCTGCTCGTCGCGGCGCTGCCCGGCTGCGGTGGCAACGACGACTCGCGCGGCACCAGCGCGCGGCCGGAGCCGAGCCCGTCGAAGTCGCTTGTGCTCACCCCCATCCCGCTCCCACCCAAGCCTCCGCCGACCGGCAAGCTGATCGCCGACATCGAGCAGTCCTCGCGCGACGGCGCGGCCAACCGGTTCCAGGTCTGGGTCGACAACGACACCGACGCCGACATCACCCCGACGAAGGTGACCTACCGCGACGACCGGTTCCGGACATCGCTGACCGGCACTCGGCTGCGCGAGATCCCTTCGCAGTCGCGGCGGGGCTTCCAGTTCGAGGAGCCCGCGCTGCCGGCCTGTGGGAGCACCGCCACGAGCGGCACGGTCACCGTGGACTACACGGTCGACGGCCAGCACAAGAGCGCGACGATCCCGGTCGCCGACGAGGCGGACGTGGTCCAGCGGATCGCCGACTCGACCTGCCTGGAGCTGGCGATCGACAGGGTCGCCCGCCTGAGCTGGGCCGACGAGGTCACCGCCAGCGGAGACGGCGGCAAGGGGTCCGTCGGGACGATGACCCTGGTGATCGACACCACCGGCAAGCCCGGACCGACCCTGGTCATCGACTCCATCACCGGCAACCCGGTGCTCTCCCCCGGCGACCTCGGCGTCTTCCTCACCGACCTCACGATCACCGGGGACCAACCGTCCCAGCGCGTCCCTGTCCCGGTGAAACCCACCCGCTGCGACGCGCATGCCTTCGGCGAGTCCGGCAGCTTCGCGGCGTTCGCGCTCAACGTCCACGTCGACGGCAAGCCGGGCCAGTTCGTGCTGCGGATGGGCCAGGCCGCCGCGGCGAACGCGATCGCCTATGCCAAGGCCTCGTGCGGTTTCCTCACCTCGATCGGAGGAGGGAAGGGCTGAGCCCGAGCCGAAACTCGTTCGCTCGCGAAGGGCCCGCTCCGTACCCTTGAGCCGGTGCGCAGCCTCCCACTCGACCACCCCGGGACGGCCGCGCACGGCTCGCCCAAGGCGTTCTTGTGGTGGCTGGCGAAGGGCCAGTGGCAGACCCTGGCCGGTGGCATGGCCTTCGGGATCGCCGCGATGAGCTGCCAGGCCGTGATGCCGGCCGCGATCGGCCGCGCGATCGACCGCGGCGTGGCCGACAAGGACGGCTCGGCGCTGGTGACCTACGCCGGGCTGATGTTGGCGATCGGGCTCGTCCAGGCCGTCACCGGGATCATGCGGCACCGGTTCGCCGTGACCAACTGGCTCACCGCGGCCTACCGCACCGTCCAGCTCGTCGGCCGGCAGGCGGTCCACCTCGGCGGCACCCTGCCGCGCAAGGTCTCCACCGGCGAGGTGGTGGCCATCGGCACCACCGACCTCTCGCACCTCGGTCAGGTCATGGAGGTCTCGGCGCGGTTCGCCGGCGCGGTCGTCTCGTTCCTGCTGGTCGCCGTCATCCTGCTCTCGACCTCGGTGACCCTCGGGCTGGTGGTGCTGGTCGGCGTACCGGCCCTGATGCTGCTCATCGGTCCGGTGCTGCGCCCGCTCAACCGGCGCACCGCTCACCAGCGCCACCTCATGGGCGAGCTCTCCAACACCGCCGCCGACATCGTCGGCGGCCTGCGGGTGCTGCGCGGCATCGGCGGGGAGCAGGTCTTCCACGAGCGCTACGTGCGCGAGTCGCAGGCGACCCGCCGCGCCGGGGTGCAGGTCGCGAGGGTGCAGTCGGTCCTCGACGCGCTCCAGATCTTCCTGCCCGGCGTCTTCGTCGTCGTGGTGGTCTGGCTGGGCGCCCGCTACGCCGTCGAGGGCCGGATCACCCCCGGTGAGCTGGTGGCGTTCTACGGCTACTCGGCGTTCCTGATGATCCCGCTGCGCACGGCGACGGAGTACGCCAACAAGCTGATCCGCGCCCGCGTGGCGGCCGCGCGGGTCTGCCGGGTGCTGGCGCTGACCGCCGACCACCTCGACCCGGCGATGCCCGCCCAGCTGCCCCCTCTCGGCGCGGAGCTCGCCGACGCCCGCACCGGGCTGCGGGTCCGCGCCGGCGTCCTGACCGCGATCGTCAACGACCAGCCCGACGAGGCCGCTGCGCTCGCGGACCGGCTCGGGCTGTGCGCGGCCGAGACCGACGGTCCCACGGACGATGCGGTCACGCTCGGCGGCGTGCCGCTCACCGCGCTGCGCCGCGACGACGTACGCCGCCGCGTCGTCGTCTCCGACACCGGGGCCGCCCTCTTCTCCGGCCGCCTCGGCGACGTGCTCGACACCACCGGCGGCCGGCCCGGCGCCGTGCAGCGGGCCCTGGACACCGCGTCGACCAGCGACATCTTCGAAGCAGTGCCCGACTGGCTCGAGACCGTGGTCGCCGAGCGCGGCCGGACGTTCTCCGGCGGCCAGCGCCAGCGGCTCGTGCTGGCCCGGGCGCTCGCCGCCGACCCGGAGATCCTGATCCTGGTCGAGCCGACCTCGGCGGTCGACGCCCACACCGAGGCGCGGATCGCCTCCCGGCTGCGCGAGCACCGTGCCGGCCGGACCACGGTCGTGGTGTCGTCGAGCCCGCTGGTGCTCGACGCGGTCGACGAGGTGGCCTTCCTGCACGAGGGTCGAGTCGTCGCGACCGGCACCCACGCGGAGCTGCTCGCGACGGTCCCGCGCTACCGCGCCGTCGTCACCCGGGAGACCGCGGTGGCCGATGCCCAGCCGGTTGGAGGCGTCCGATGAGCGTGCGCACCGCGCTGCCGGTCGCCGACTCGGGCTCGCTGCGGCGCTACGCCCGCGACCTGGCCCGACGGCACCCGCGGCTGCTCTGGTCGGCGCTGCTGCTGCACGTCGCAGCGGCGCTGGCGGCGCTCGCCGCGCCGCGACTCCTCGGTGACCTGGTGCAGGCGGTCGACGAGGGCACCACGGTCGGCCACGTCGACCGGGTCGTCGCCGCGCTCGCGGCGTTCCTGCTCGCCCAGACCGTGCTCACCCGCTATGCCCGGCTGACCAGCCAGGTGCTGGGCGAGCAGGTACTGGCCGAGCTCCGCGAGGACTTCGTCGAGAACGCCCTGGCCCTCCCGGTCGGCGTGGTCGAGTCGGCCGGCTCCGGGGACCTGCTCACCCGGACCAGCCGCGACGTCGACCAGCTGAACTGGTCGGTTCGCTGGGCGCTGCCCGAATGGACCATCGCGGTGCTCACCGCCGTGGTCACCTTCGCCGCGGCGGTCAGCGTCGGCTGGTGGGTGCTGCTGCCGGTGCTCCTCGGGATGCCGCCGCTGGTGGTGGGGCTGCGCTGGTACCTCGCCCGCGCCAAGGACGGCTACCTGCGCGAGTCCGCGTCGTACTCCGCCATCAACGCCACCCTCACCGAGACCGTCGAGGGCGCCCGCACCGTGGAGTCCCTCGGTCTCGGCCCGGAGCGGATCCGGGCGATCGACGCCGACATCGAGGAGTCCTACGCCGCGGAGCGCTACACGCTGTGGCTGCGCACCGTCTTCTTCCCCGCGATGGAGCTGTCCTACCTGATCCCGACGGTCGCCACGCTGCTGCTCGGCGGCTGGCTCTACACCCGGGGCGAGGTCAGCCTCGGGGAGGTCACCGCCGCGACGCTCTACGTGCAGATGCTGATCGACCCCGTCGACCGGGTCGTCGGGATCCTCGACGAACTGCAGATGGGCGCCGCCTCACTGGCCCGGCTCCTCGGCGTCGCGCAGGTGCCTGACGACCGTGAGGTCACCGGCGCCCAGCCGGACGGGGAGAACCTCGACGCCCGCGAGGTGCGCTTCTCCTACGTCGAGGGACGCGACGTACTGCACGGCGTCGACCTCGAGGTCGGAGTCGGCGAGCGGATCGCCATGGTCGGACCCTCGGGCGCCGGCAAGTCGACCCTGGGTCGGCTGCTGGCCGGCATCCATCCGCCCCGCACCGGTCAGGTCACCGTCGGCGGCGTGGGCCTGGTCGAGCTGCCGCTCGACGACCTGCGCGGCCACGTCGCACTGGTGACCCAGGAGCACCACGTCTTCGTGGGCACCCTGCGCGAGAACCTCGCGCTCGCCGCTCCCCCGGGAGCCACCGACGACCACATCCGCTCCGCCCTGGCGGCGGTCGACGCCCTGGACTGGGTGGAGGCGTTCCCGGACGGTCTCGACACGGTCGTGGGCTCCGGTGGCCGGACGCTGACCGACCCGCAGGCCCAGCAGCTCGCGCTGGCCCGCCTGGTGCTGGCCGACCCGCACACGCTCGTGCTCGACGAGGCGACCTCCCTCATCGACCCACGGGCGGCCCGGCACCTCGAGCGGTCCCTGGCGGCCGTGCTGCACGGCCGCACCGTGATCGCGATCGCGCACCGGCTCTTCTCTGCGCACGACGCCGACCGCGTCGCGGTGGTCGAGGACGGTGTCATCTCGGAGCTGGGCTCACACGACGAGCTGGTCGCCGCCGGAGGCTCGTACGCCGCGCTGTGGGACAGCTGGAACGGCAAGCACTCAGTTTGATACCCCGGCGAGCTTCGGCCTGGATGTCCCCGACGACGCGGGCTTCGCCCGCAACAGCCCCGGACGCTCGCTGACGCTCGCACCGGGGCTGTCGTCGGGGCCACCAGGCCGATCGCCG